>Ga0308165_1000672_pt1 | contig 56959 bp, 47 predicted proteins | sample PhyWR2_FD_201032 | JGI IMG/M metagenome (GOLD analysis project Ga0308165, IMG submission 201032) | Phyllosphere microbial communities from UC Gill Tract Community Farm, Albany, California, United States - DLSLW.R2 | ecosystem: Host-associated > Plants > Phyllosphere > Unclassified | place: USA... | reverse complement strand
CGCAATTCTTCTTTTTACCGTCTACCTTAAAAAACGCAGGCTTTCTCTGTCGGACCATAGGCCGGTTCATATTTTAAGGCACCCTTACCAGATTATGCCTGAGCTGATCACCTGGGCTGCCCTGTTCGGGCTACTTGGTGCTAAGCTTTTTGATAACCTGGAACATTGGGATGTTTTTATAAAACATCCGGTTGAAAGCCTGCTCTCTTTCAGCGGACTAACCTTTTATGGTGGACTGCTCTTTGGTGGTGCTGCAGTGCTGATCATTGCCAGACGAAACGGAATCAGTCCCCTACAAATGCTGGATGTCGGCGCACCGGGGATGATGATGGCTTATGCCATTGGCCGCATCGGTTGCCAGATGGCTGGTGACGGGGATTGGGGAATCGCCAATACAGCTCCCAAGCCAAGCGCTATGTCCGTACTGCCCGACTGGATGTGGTCTTTCAGGTTTCCGCATAATGTCGTAGGGGAGGGCATTCCCATACCGGGCTGTACCGGTAGATTCTGTGCGGAGCTTCCCCTTCCTGTCTATCCTACTGCATTTTATGAGACATTGATGTGCTTGGCCCTTTTTGGACTCTTGTGGAATCTGCGGAAAAAAATGATTCACCCCGGCATGCTCTTTTGTGTTTACATAGTATTTGCAGCCCTTGAAAGATTTGCCATTGAGATCATTAGGGTGAATATCCGCTACCGTATTTTTGGTATAGATCTTAGCCAGGCGCAACTTTTATCGATTGGTATGCTCATCTGCGCAATTATCGGGATATGGGTAATACGCTCAAAACACAGAAAGCAAGTGGCCGGCATATAGTCTTTATATTATTTTTCGTTGCCGGACTTTTTCTGCAGAATCCCATCCGGCAGCTTGAGCATAAGTATGAAGGCAAAGCTGACAAGTACCATCTGAAGAATAATGGGGAAGACTTTATAGAATACTTCGGAAACACCAATATTTTCTGATTCTGTAAGCCTGAATACGCTGCGTAATATCAAAAGCAGTAAAAGGTATTTCGCCCAGCTAAACCTGCGCAGGATTGCTGTTGACGCAAAGTACCTGAACATCAGAACCAATATGGAGATGACAAGATCTGCAGTTTCCTCAATACCCTGAAAGAAGATATTTGATACGCCCAGCAGTAGGCTGAAAAGCACCATGTTTGATGCAAGCCTGAACTTATCATTTGTCGCCATTTATAAATACTTTGTTTGGGATTGTAGCAGTTCCTAGTTTTGGAATCTGGTTACTAAATTAATATTTTTTTGATTGAAATTAAAATATTTGCTAAAACGCGACAAGTTTCCAATGCGATGGCATACTGGTAGGCCTATACAGGTTAAATCCGCATCCGGATTGAAAGTACAGCCTTTATTCATTCTATGACCATCTGAGCGCTTAGTTTCTCGGTTAAATTTTCTACATTTGAATAATGGAGCTTCCAACCTACGTTTATGTCGAAATGCTCATCAGGCTCTCAGAATACGAAGTGATCATTGGGGAGTATATCTCAAGAACTATAGCTGCAGATGATTGTATTGTAAGAACGACCAGTGGAACGGTGCATATCCCTGTTTTTTTTCTCCAGCGGCAGCTTATAAATCCCGAAGGTATCAGCAGTTCGGAGATCGCCATGCTTGCAGAAAGTTTTAGACCGGAATATTAGGAAAGCGACGGGCGCTGTCTAATCATGCAGGATCAATATTGCCCTTACTGACTTGCTTATCATGCGGTTTACCATACTACCTGTAAATAAGCTGTATATCATGTTGTGGTGGTGTTTTACAAGGCAGATGATATCAGTGTGGTTTTCTTTGATAAAGTCGGTTATCCCTTTGGTTGCATCTTTACCCTTAAGATAGTTGAAGTCTATTTTGACCTGCGGCAATAGTGCCCTAAGCTGAATCTCGCCACTTACCACCTGTGCACTATCGGGCTTTACTCCAATGTAGACCACTCCGAGTTTTTGCTGACCGGAACATCTGATCAGTTCATCGAGCGCACCAAGGTCCTGAGAGGAAAGCCTGGTCTGGTAATCGGTCGCAAGGGTAATCGCCGGATGGGATGGAAAACGGCTCTCGGGTGGAATAATCAGTGTGGGAATACGCATCGAAGAGACAACGGAGCTTGCATTGCTACCCACGATGCCAATTATTCCAGTTGAGCCCGTAATGCCAAGAACCAAAAGTTCAACGTTGTATTTTGCTGCATAGCGGTTAATTACTGTCTTAAGAAAACCGACATCGCAAAGTGTACTGAGCTTGTCTTTGTCGAAGTGGTGCATTTCTGCTTTTTTTGAAGACCATTCTTCAAGCTAAGAGCGCTTTTTGCTATAATAATCCTCTATAAATATTGCATTGTAGGTACTTTTGTTTATTCCCTCGGTCGGGTAAATGGCATGGATGGCAACAACTTCCATTTCAAGGGGGCCGGCCATTGAGAAAGCATATGCCAGAGCGTTGCCTGCGCTTTGAGAAAAATCTGTTGCAACAAGTATCTGTTTCATCGTTTAATAATTTTTCTAATCAAATTTAAGTCTGTTTCTGTTTAGACAAATAGGTGAAGTAGCATAAACAGCCCAAAAGCAAGGGCAATGGATACCGGTAGGGTTAAAACCCAGGCCATGCCGATGTTTTTTAGGGTTGATTTGTTAAGGTTTCCTTTGCCGCCAGAGGCTATCATGGCGCCGGCAATGCCGCTTGAGAGTACATGCGTGGTACTGACAGGTAGTCCAAAAGCCGTGCTCAGTCCAATCGTTGAGGCTGCAACGACCTCGGAGGTAGCACCGTGGGCATAGTTCAGATGCTCATTTCCTATTTTCTCACCTATCGTTACAACGATCCGTTTCCAGCCGATCATCGTACCCAGCCCAAGGGATAGTGATATGACCATAATCACCCATAAAGGAGCAAAATCGACTATTTTGAAAGATTTTTGCTGCTTATTTCCAGTAACTTCAGCGCACTGGTACCAGGATTGTATTTAGGATTTTTGTGGATTTGCTTCAGCGAAGAAACGATCCCTTCGACTCTTCTCCTAAATCCATAAGTCTGATTTTTTTCTAAAGGGTTCTTTTCTGCAAGACCTGACTTTCCCGCTTCAATCTCGTTGATCAGCTTTTGATAGTCCTGGCTATTGTTCCTGTCGGATGTTATCGCCCTATTTAGAATATGCTCCGTCATGTTCAGCTCCTTGAGGATTGTCATATCAGGGATATCATGGTTTACAGCATATCGTGAAGGCAAAAAGGCAATTAGTATCAGCATAAAAAGCCCCACACCTTTTTTGTCCATCGTTGCTTCCATGAAAGAAACTTACCAAGGTACAGGTCACAATCAGCATGCCGCGGATCTTAAGCGGAGGACGGTCAATCTCGCCCTTTGGAATATCAAAAAGGGTGCTACGGCTAGCCAGGCGTCTCAGCAGGTACACTATTATTGCGGCCAGGGCAAGCCGATTACCGGCGAGATAACAAGCGAAATTCCGATTTCTTCTGCCTTACCCCAATTTACCCCGCTACCTCCATAGTACCAGGTAAAAGCCAGACCGGCACCGATCATAGCGCCTATCATAGTATGAGAGCTTGAGCAGGGAATTCCAATATACCAGGTTCCAAGGTTCCATGCAATGGAGGCCAGAAGCACTGTAAGTACCATGTAAGCACCTACTTCGGCGGGCAGTGACATAAGCTTATCGAGCGGGACAAGCTTCAATATGCCCATCGCAACTGCGATGCCACCGGTAAATACCCCAAGGAAGTTCCAGAGTCCTGACCAGGGAATTGCGATGACCGGTCTGAGCGCTTTTGTATAGATGACAGTTGCAACTGCGTTAGCAGTATCATGAAATCAGTTAACAAACTTAAAGCCAACTACCGCAAGCAGACAGAGTATAAAGATAAAAAAAGTAAACCGCTCAGTTCAAGGCTACCTATAAGAGGGACTACGATATTCATTAACATTAAAAGGAATTAAATTAAAATGCCTGAAAGCGCCTTTCGATATTCTACAAATAAACATTGTTTATGTTGGTTTAATGTTTATTCTGGCTGGACAAATTGTAAAAAACATCATTATTGCCTGCCTATGAAGGATAAATCGTAACAGTAAGGTAATCTTCAGCTAATATTGGTTTTCTAGATTTATCTATCTTGACCAAAGATTATTAGATTTGTTATAGTCTCGGCCCGGATGGATATTTGGGCCATTCTTTTTTCTTTTCAGAATTATATTTTTCAGGTTAGAGAACCTTTGCCAGTATAAGCTTCTTATAGGTTTTTTCAAATCTACCTTGTTTCTGCAAAAATAATAAATAACGCCAGCCATAAACCGCCATCAGCGATATAAAACTCTGGATTAAAAAAATGAATGGGGAAAAGTTGGCTCACAATATGCTATTCAGGATAAACAAATTTTACTTTCTGGCTGTTTTTCTTTGCAGCAAAAAAACCAATTGCCGCAACGCCAAATTGGCCAGGCTGCAAAAATACGGGTTCTACAAACGGATTAAATTGCGCCAATTTTTGTCGGTCTAACTGAGTAAAAAAATCATAGGCGCTTTTGTCAAAACTCTGAATGTAAATATCTCCCTTTGTTCCTTTTTTATGTGAATAAGCAGGTTCGATTACAATCTTAATTTGCTTACCTTCATTACCAACATCATCAAACACAGCTCTTCCAATCTCAGTTACCCTTATGCTGTCGTTTCCCAAACATGCACTTAATATAGGCTCCTCGGCTTTTTTGGTGGCAGTATCCGCAAAACGCTTCATCTCGTAGCGGTAAAAATTAGTTTGATTGTGCAGATCTTCAAAGTAAACAATAACACCTTCATGTTCACCATAAATATCACTATAGTTGGCCACATAAGAAACGCTATCTATTAGCGGAGCTGATAAGTTGGTAGTTGCTTTTGCAGTGTAACTTTTTCCATCAGAAATTATACTAAGCTCATAAGCCTGGTTTGTTTGAATTTTCTGCCTACCTCTGTAAAAATAACTGTATTGGCAGTCAATCTTATCAAAAACACTATCTAAAGATAGTAGATCAGAACTGCTTTGTCCAATTATTTTAATGATCGCGTTTCTTACGATCAGTTGATTTTTTTTAATTTCTTTTCCAAAGTACGGCACTGTTTTATTGAAATAAAGAATGGGCACAGAATCTGGCTCTATGAAACACTGGATACTCACTTTGTTGGTATAGGAGGGCGGTATCACTGTAATGGTTTTTTGACAGGCCAAAATTAGTGTGAGAGATATGCAGGTTAATAAAATGAGAATCTTTTTCATGATTAAAATTTAAAATTAAAGCTTACGCTGGGAACAATTGGAAGTAGGGAAATTTGTTTTGCAAGTGGCCTCTTTGAAGCAGGATCTGTTTCCAGATAAACAAAATAGGGGTTGGCTCTGCTGTAGACATTGTAAAATCCAAATACCCATTCTCTTTCGTATAGCTCTTTTCCAAATATTTTGAACTTCTTTTTGTTTGATGCGCTAATATCCAGTCTGTTATACGCACTCAATCTACTGTTGTTTCTATTTGTGTAATCATAGTAATAGTTGTCATATAGTGAACCATCTCCGTAAACAATAACTTTACCGGCAGGTATGGTGTATGGTTTCCCTGTAGAATAAACGAAATCTGCAGATAAGGTCCAGTTTCTTGTTAAAGCATAGCTTGCGGCTAAAGAGAGGTTGTGAGTACGATCAAAAGATGCTGGAAAACTAGAGCCGAAATTAATATCGGGAAATTGCTGGGTAGATTTGGATAGGGTATAGCTCGCCCAACCCGTTAGCATGCCAAAGTTTTTCTGGGCAAAAAATTCAATACCATAGGATTTGCCTTTACCGAAACTCAGTACATTATCTAAGTTCGTATTCAATAAGATTTGCGTACCTTCTTTAAACAACACCTGGTTTTTCATCGTCTTATAATAAACCTCTACACTTGTTTCTATTTCGTTCTCTTTAAAGTTTTTAAACAGACCGATTGAAACTTGGTTACTCTCTTGAGGTCTGATGTTTTTAGAACTTGTTAACCAAATATCTGCAGGTAGAGAGGCGGTACTGCTTGGCACCAAGTGTACAAACTGGTTCATTTGAGTGTAGGAAGCTTTAATTGAAGTTGAATTGTCCAAAGACAAACGAGCAGTTATCCGAGGTTCTATAAAAACATAATTTCCTCCGCCACCACTAAAAAAAGGAAGCCTTACTCCATAATTAATCGAAAAATTATTGGCAATTCTATAATCATCGTTAACGTAAAAAGCTGCTTCATTAGAATATCTTTTTGTCAAGCTATCTGGATTGATGGCTATTTTGTTGCCCTTTTTTGGGATTTTAGCCGAGATGGCTCCTGGGTAAAGTGTATGGTAAGTATACGTCAGCCCAAATTTAATGTTGTGGCTTGTATTTGGTATTACCGTAAAATCGGTTTTAGCTGTAATGTCCTTAACTCCGGTATATAGAACCTGATAATAGATGTTTTGTGAAGTACCTAGCTGTAAGTGATAATCATTATAAATAATTGAAGTATTGGAAAAGATTTTACTCCCATATAAATGGTTCCAGCGTAGGGTTCCCGTGCTATTTCCAAAGTTTATACCATAGTTTAAACTGTTTGCAGCGGTATATTCAGCATTGTCATTGCCCCTAAAAACGCTTAAAAAAAGGTGATCTTTGATACCCAGCTCATAGTTTACCTTTGCGTTGACATCATAAAACCGATAAGAAGTTGATTTTGAGATGAGCTTTAAAAAGATGCCAACGTAACTTCTTCTGACAGATATTATGAACGAAGATTTGTCTTTTTTTATTGGCCCCTGTAACGTAAGATTGCCTGAAATAAGTCCTAGGCCACCTTCTGCCTGAAAATGTTCCTTGTTCCCCTCTTTCATTTTAATATCTAAGATGGAGCTTAATCTCCCGCCATATTGTGAGGGGAATCCGCCCTTGATCAATTTTACACTATTTACTGCGTTGACGTTAAAGGTGCTAAAAAGCCCAAACAAATGGCTTGGATTGTAAACTGTTGCCTCATCCATCTGTATCAGGTTTTGATCTGAGTTACCGCCTCTCACATAAAACCCAGTAGTTCCCTCTTGTCCGCTTTGTACGCCAGGCAAAAGCTGGATTGTTTTTAGGATATCATGTTCTCCTAAAAGTACGGGTAACTCTTTTATAGATTTGATAGTTAAGTCAATTACGCCCATTTGGGTTTTTTCAACATTGTCCGGATTTCTGTTAGAGTTAACAACTACTTCATTTAAGGTATTGGTTTCGGGCTTTAAAAAAATATTTAGCTGGATATTCTTTGCGCCAAAAAACTTCTTAACAACCGGTTGATAACCATTAAAGGAGAATACAACCGTTGAGGTGTCGACATTCGGCAGCGTGACCGTAAAATATCCGTATTGGTTGGTGGGGCTACCAGTTTTGAAGTTGGAGATTGTAACTGACGCACCAATAAGTGCTTCTTTAGAATTTGCATCTTTAACGTAGCCGCTAATTGTAGTTTTTTGGCCAAAGGCAAGTAATGGCGATAAAAACGTAAAAATCAATAAGCATAATACTGTTAATTTTTCTTTAATCAGCAATAACATTTTCATGGGTTTTGTTTTCGACTTACTCTAGAGACAAAACCAAATGCAAAAGGTCCTATAACAATGAGCTTAATTTATTTGAGATTTCCAGATTAATCATAAAGGATAAGCTTCGGCTAAAGGCTCTTTGTTTTCAATTATTTATAGCGCCAGCATTCAGAGCCAATATATTCGAAGGTTTTTTTAGAAAAAAAAATATTTAAAAACCAGATGGTAGCACTGGATCACCCTTACTTTTTTAGTTACGCCGTGTCTTAATTAAGAAGTTGACGCTTTCATTTTTGTTGGCCTCAGTGGACTATCGCCTCTGTCACTAATTCCTAGTAGGAAAAGCCAGGTCCTTAATGTTGTTAAAAATTTGAATTCGCCAATTCTTTTTTTTCTAGCAAAGCGTAAATATGACCTGCGTTTAATTGAAGAATTAGATTTTCGGGAAGTACCGCTTTTTGGGAATAGTCAAAATTCAGTTTTTAATTATCAACCATTATCTATAAATACAATATCAATGCATTACATATGTAGCAAAAGGTAGATATAAATACTTCTTTTGCTTAAATAAGTTTTACTGGAAAAAATTTAAAAAAACTACTGTAATATATATGCATTTTGTTTCTCCTACGAATCCGCGCATGTGTCAATTCATCTTTTGTAACTTTCATCATAACATTTAATATCTTGTCATTATCGCTTAATAATGTAATCAAGATATTGTTTTCTTATTTTTGCCGTTTGATCCATTTAATGGAAAAGCATTGAATATGTGCTGTATTATAAAAAAGTTCATACTGAACACTCAATAATCCTCATAAAAGGCCCATCATCAATACTTAAAGAAAGAAAAACCTATCATTCTATGCATGGGATATTGACGGGATAGGTAATCTCATCCTTGAATAAGGATTTTGACTTCCTTGATTTCAGGTGCTAATTTAATTGACCGCACCATCTAAGTTTTTGGCGTTCATAATTATTAGCAGATAAAAAGCAGACCTTTAAAATTTATAACTGTAACCTAATCTAAATATCTGCGTTTCATAATAATCGGTACTTGTTAAACGAAACCCATTTCCGTTGACATCCCTTTTAATTTTAAGTGTGTTAAAAATATCGTTGCCATTTATAAATAGCTCGCCTTTTCCATTTTGGATCTGTTTTTTTATGCCTAAATCAGCTGAAAATCTTGAACCAATTTTCCCTTGTGGAATCAGGTCGGGAGCTAGGTAGGTAGCCGAAAGTTGGATATCCGTTTTCTTGGCGAGTTTCAATTGCGCATTCCACTTCAGGTTTCCAGATAAGATAGATTCTTTTCGCATGGTATAAATTGTAGGTACTGGATATTGGTTCTGAACTGTAAAAGCATTGATGGTATTTTGGTAAATGGTACTGCTAATATTCATCGAAAGCCACGGTGCCAATTCCTGCTGAATTAAGAGTTCGCCTCCAGTATTGTAGCTTCTTCCGGCATTTTGGAAAATGTTATAAATAATGGTATTACCGGGGACAATTGTCGCTATTCTGGTAATTGTTCCATTTACAATTTTATGAAATCCGGAGAGATAGAAATAACCCTTTTCCCAAATGTTTTTATAGCCCAGTTCCACCATGTGGGTAAATTGGGGTCTTAAGGTTGGGTTTCCAACCTTTAAAAGTTCAGGCTCATCATACTTAGGAAATATTCTGATGTCTACCTCATTTGGCCTATCAACCCTTTGACTGTAAAATGCAGATAACCTATTGCCCTCGTTAATTTTGTAAGCAAATCTCAGGTTGGGAAATGGCCTGAAATACTTGTATCCATCGCTCTTGTACGTATTATGGTTCGGATTTACCTTGTAATCTACCTTAACGTATTCAATTCGTAAACCCGCCTCGAGTTCAATGTTTTTATCTTCGTAAACATAGTTTCCATATAGGGCAGGAATTTGTTCACTATAATCTGCTCAACCGCCAGCGTTTACATCAATGGGCGAATTTATACCAGGGAAAAACTGCATATCCGTTGGAATAAAGCGGTTTCTATATTTCAAGCCAGCCTCAATACGGCCTTGTTTTAACGGGCGGATATAATCGATATTTAAATCGGCAACATGCTCATCAGACAAAAGCTTAAATGAATCCTCTCCAGTAAAGGTTGGCATAATGTTTTTGAAAAAATACTTTTCGTCTTCCCTATGCCAGGTATAATTGAAACCAGCACTTAAAGTATGTCCGGGTTGGGCAAATTTATACTGATAGTTTGCAGAGCCCGTTGCGGTATATTTTACTTCATCTTCAATAAATTGCCACAGCCGATTTCTCACCGAATAATCACTGTTAAAAAATGGAATATCACCTAAATCGCCGATTTTTTCACGGTTGAAAAAGCCAGATATGGTAAAGCTATTATGGTCATTTGGGTTATAATCAAAACCCGATTTTACTGTGGTAAAAGTGGTGGTTCTGTTGCGTTTTACTTGTTGGTTCAATATTATTCCATCGGTGTAAATGCGTTGCGAAAACTCGTTTTTGTTTAAGGTTTGCGTGTATAAATAATCGGCCTGAACAAAAGTGTTAAGCTTATCTTTTCTATAATTAAGCGATAATGATGGATTAATTTTTGGTGTTGACTGATATTGAGGGCTAATTCCCGGCAGGTTTTCTTTTCTCAACCAAATTGCACCAAGACCAGTTGTCAAACCAACCTTACCATTAAAACCCTCTTGTTTATTTTTTTTATAAATGATGTTTATAATTCCGGCATTACCGTTTGCATCGTATTTTGAGGATGGATTGTTGATGATTTCAATTCTTTCAATGGCTGATGCAGGAATATTATCCAATCCTGTCTGACTACCGAAACCAGTAATAGCATTTTGTTTTCCATCGATTAATAATGCAATTTTATCGTTACCACGCAGTTGCACTTTTCCATCCTGAATGCTAATGCCCGGGAGATTTTGCATCGCCTGCAAAACAGAACCGCCTAACTGGCTCGTGTTTTTACTTAAATCGAAGGTTTTTTTATCCAGTTTTGACGAAATCCCATCATTGCTTTTGCCCTGTACCGTCACGGTTTGCAGATTTTGAGCATCTTCGGTAAGTTCGATAATACCTAAATCAATAAAGGGGCTTAAACTGCCAACGGTGATTTCCTTTTGAAAAGGCATGTAACCCACAATGCTCACCTGAAGGTGATAGTTGCCAGGATTAACATCCTTCATTACAAAACGTCCCTGATCATCGGAAATGGTTCCGTCAGAAAATTTATCATCTCCAACTTTTTTAAGAATGATATTGGCATAGGGTAAAGTGAGTTTGTTTTTGGCCTCTTTAACCTGGCCTGATATGCTGGTTTTTTTGTCTTGTGCGCAAACATCGTCGGCTATCAAGAATATAGAAAGGCAGAAAAGCCTTAAAATGTGCTTGTAATTTTTCATCAGAATTTAGTTTTAAAATCCATGAAAATAAAGATGAGGTTATCTGATATTTTCGTAGATTAAGTTTTCCGACTGCAATCTAAAACCAAAATCTGTGGAAATTCTGAACCTATGATTTTGCCGGTAAATAGTGAAATCATAAAGAAAATTGACTAAAAGAAAAGAGCAACCATTTGTATGCCCCTTAAGGTATTCATCTGAATATGCGTCAACTAGAATTTATTTAAAGGCAAAGAGTAGATTCTGAGTAATTTCATTAACAATTGTTTTAGCTAAATTCTATTTATTTTCCATTTCCACCAACATCTGGGAGCTGAGGTGCATTATCTTCTTTAGATTCTTTTTTGAATTGGAGCTTTCCAAATTTATAAGATAAACTTAATCCAAATGACTGAACAGGTACAAGTCTAATATTGGTTTGGTCGAAATTCGGACCAAAACTGGTTTGCCTTTGAGTTATGTAACGGTTAAAAGGGTTTGCCGCAGTTAAGCCTATGCTTGCATTTTTATTCCAGAATTGTTTTCTGATGGCCAAGCTATAGTTGAATACCGAGGGTCTGGTACTCCTAAAGTTTCTTTGGGAAGAATTATAGTTTCCAAATACTTCTGCAATTAAATTTCCACCAAATTGATAACTGGCGTTTAAGTTCACCCTGTAGGCAAATGCACTTACGCTTGTAAGTCCCGGAGAAACATTGTTCCTGTTTCCTGCCTGAATATTTGTGCGTAAATTAAGTTTTTCGGTTACCGGAACTGATGCAAAAAGACTGGCTCCAATACTAGTTTGCGAACCAAGATTCAGTCGCTGGGTTAAAGCAACTGCCGAATAATCAACACCATTTATGGTTAATACATCGTAGTATGTAGTAAGTTGTTGCATATCGTTGGTATTGCGACGATAATATCCTGCAAAATAAATATTAGCACCTTTTTCGAAAGTTTTGCTATAACCCAACTCAACATTATTGCCAATCTCAGGTCTCAAAAGAGGGTTACCGGTACTAATATTGTGCGGATCGCTGATGTTATAAAACGGATTTAAATCTCCGTAATCTGGTCGTTCAATGCGGTATGTGTATGATAGCTTTATCGATTGGCTGTCATCAAGTTTATGTTGCAAGGTAAATGATGGTGCAAAAGTGTTATAGCCAGGAATTGCAGCTCCAGAGAAATCAGCTACCTTTCCGGTTCTCTCATATCTCAAGCCAGCTTTTCCTGTAATGAAATCTTTAAAAAGTGAAAAAGATGCAGAAAGATAAGCCGCATATACATTTCGCTTATAATTAAAGCCGTAAGTTTGGTTAGCATTATTGATGTAAGAACTATTTGCCAATAAAGTATCGGTTACAACACTATTGTTAAGATTATCGATAAGCACTTTGGCACCACTTTCTATGGTTAACTTTTTGCTTACAGGCAAGGTATAATTCACCGAAATTTCGGTCTCATTCTCTTTACCCGGGTTGGTGCTGTTTAATCCGGTATTTGGCAGATTGTGGTTTCCATAACTCGAAATTTGCGAAGCATTTACCAGGTTATTTCCAAAACTTGCATTATATAGAAAGTCTAATTCATGGCCTTCTTTTTTGAAACTCTTTTTATAGCCTAAACTTACATCAGTAGAGTTGGCACTGAAATTACTGGCCGAATTTCGAAGACTTCTTGTATCTGATATGGTATTTCCTGATGCCGCTAAAAGATATTGTTGAATCTGACTGGTTGTTCCACTTGAATTATTGTTAAAATGATTGTACCCTAAAGTAGCGGTAAGTTCATCTTTTGGCGTAATGCTCCAGTTAAGATTTAATCCAGTTTGATAACTTGCTCTTTTCTGCGGACTGCTTCCATTCTGAAAGAAATTATTTATCGTGTCTCTGGCTACATTATATGAAACCCTGTTAGAAGAACTTCTAGTAACCGTATTAAATTGCTGATTGCCACTGAAAAATACACCCACACCGAAATTACCTTTTTTAACATTTAAGTTTACCGAACCGTTTTGAAGTCTGGTACCTATCGAATAATTGGCACTTCCGTTAATACCCTGAAATTTATTGTCTTTTAGTACAATGTTAATGATACCTCCTGTTCCGTTAGCATCGTATTTTGCGCCTGGACTGGTAATTACTTCAACGCTTTTAATCTGACTTGCCGGGATAGATTGCAGGGCATCGGCCAGGCTTGCCCCAAAAATACTCGATGGCTTTCCGTTGATTAGAAAACGAACACTTCCGCTGCCCTGAAGTTCGACGTTTCCGTCTATGTCAACACTTACCATAGGAACTTTCTTCAATACATCAAGCGCTACGCCATTTTGTGCGGTAAGGTCGTTGGAGGTATTGTAAATGGTTTTATCTATCTTATTTTCGATAATCGGGGTTTTTGCTGTAATGGTGACACTTTGTAAGTTAGCATCTTTTGATGCCAATGAAATGGTTCCAAGCCCAATAACAGGATTTTGAGCTGAAACGGTTACCGGATCGAATACTTTTTGGGTGTAACCTATAAAATCGATGGTTACCCTGTAGGTTCCGGTAGTAAGGCCGCTAACTGAAAAATTCCCTTTTGGGTCGGAACTAATGCCATTAATTGGGGTTTTAGAGCCTGATTGATATACTGTGATGGTTGCAAAATCTACTGGTGTTTTTGTGGTTGCATCTATAACAATTCCTGTTATTTTTGATTTACCGGGGCTACTTTGGGCAAATGAATTGGTGAAAAAACTGAAAATGAGAATAATTGATAAAACGTGTCGCATGTAACTTGGTTAAATAATTGTTAATGCAAATATCTCCTGAGATTCTGTTGCAAAACTGAAGAACACGGTTCTATCAGGGTTATTCTAGATTGTAATGGAATAATTACAGTTTATCTTCATAAAGCCAAATTATTGCTAACGATTATTACTTCAATTTTATTATAAAAGTATAACAATGCTTCCACCCACAATCATCAATCCGCCAATGAGCGTTTTAGGTTCAATTGGTTCTTTTAGTATTAAAAAAGCCAATCCCATTGCTATTGCAACACTTAATTTATCAATTGGAGCTACTTTTGAAACAGCACCTGTTTCCAGTGCCTTGAAATAAAAAATCCATGATAAGCCTGTTGCGACGCCAGAAAGCCCAAGGAAAATAAGGTTGTTTTTGCTCAATGTTTTGAGTTCTGAAATTTCACCAGTCGCAAGAACAATTCCCCAGGCAATGAACAAAATTACAACGGTGCGAATCGCCGTAGCCAGATTTCCGTTTACACCTTTTATACCGATTTTGGCAAGAATTGCTGTAGCTGCAGCAAAAAAAGCTGATAGAATTGCATAGTATCTCCACATAATATGATAATTGAATTTATACAAAAATATTTTACAATTCTGTAGATAATCTGTTTGCCAGAAATAAATAATAAATGCTTTGATTAAAGCTGCACAAATTGCGATGAACAGACATTTTCCAGTTTCTTAAGACACAGTCTACAGATTTACTCCAGATTTCAGTTTTACTATTGTATTAGATTTAGGATGCAATATGAACATAACTGAGGAAATCTTACTGACAAGGGTTGAGCGTTTTGTAGAAGACCGTTTAAAAAACCGGCTTTCTAATAAAATGTATTTTCATAATTTGGAGCATACTTTACTGGTGGTTGAAGGTGTGCAACTTATTGGAAGGGCGGTTGGTCTTAATAATGATGAATGCCTTTTGCTCATTCTGGCAGCATTTCTGCATGATGTTGGCTATACAGAGAAATACGTGGGCCACGAAGAAGAAAGCGCTAACATTGCAGCCGAATTTTTAACTGAAAACGGACTGGAGCCTGAAAAGATAGAAGTCGTTAAAGAATGTATAAAAGCTACTAAATTTCCGCAACAGCCCGAAAATAAATTGCAAATGGTAATCTGTGATGCTGATTTTTATCATTTTGCACTCCAGGATTATCAAGATTACGCGGATAGACTTAAGGCAGAGTGGGAAACAAATCTAAACCTTTTTTATACTAACCTTGAATGGGATACACTAAATTTCAATATGCTTTCTGCACATGAATATTTTACATCTTATGGAAAAGAGGTTCTTCAGGAAAAAAAGAAATTTAATTTAGAAAGACTTAAAAACCGCATAAGTTAGCCTCAAAAATATTGTCTGTTTTTAGATAAAGAAAGTAGATTACACTATGAAAATATTGGTTATTGAAGATGAACAAGCACTTTACGAAAGCATTTTAGCCTATTTTACCGGTGAAGGAAATGTTTGCGAGCATGCTGCTGATTTTGAAGCTGCAACTGAAAAAATTGAATTATATACTTACGATTGTATTCTTTTGGACCTAGGGTTGCCTGGAGGAGAAGGCCTTGAACTGCTCTCCAGATTAAAGAAAATGAATAAGAAAGATGGTGTGCTTATTATCTCTGCGAGGCACTCGCTCGATGACAGACTTTCTGGTTTGGACTTAGGAGCAGATGATTATTTAGTAAAACCATTTCATCTCTCAGAATTAAAAGCCAGAGTGAGCGCTATTATAAGGCGCAAAAATTTTGATGGTGATAACATTATCCAGTTTAATGAAATTAAAGTAGATGTTTCTGCGATGAAGATTACGGTAAACGACACGCCCGTCACGCTTACCAAAAAGGAGTTCGATTTGCTGGTATATTTCTTATCAAATAAAAATAAGGTGGTCACTAAAAATGCAATGGCCGAGCATCTTTGGGGTGATGAAATGGATCTTTCTGATGATTTCGACTTCATTTATACACACGTTAAAAATTTGAAGAAGAAACTTGCCGAGGCAGGAGCAAAAGATTATGTTAAATCTGTTTATGGCATTGGCTACAAATTTACCTCGATATGAAGTTATCTACCCGATACAACAGGGTGAATATGCTCACCTCGCTAATTATTTTAATTATAACAGGTGTAATCTATTACTTTTTTATACACCTTATCTTAACCAATAAACTCGATAAGGATTTAGCAGTTGAGGAAAATGAGATCCGACAATACACACATACATATCAAAAATTGCCATTACCGGCTAGCTATCTCGACCAGCAGATTTCTTATGCCGAATCGCCAGGTAACGCAAAGGATATCCGCGAATTTAGCTACACCACCTATTTAAATACAAAGGAAAATGAGGAAGAGCCCGGAAGAAGTTTGGTGACCACAGTAAATTTAAAAGGTAAAAATATATTGGTTACCATTACAAAATCGAGAGTAGAATCAGAAGATTTGGTGAGGGTGATTCTGTTGATAACCTTAGGGGTGACCATGATTTTACTTGGGACACTTTTTTTAATCAACCGATTTGTATTGAGCAGGCTTTGGCAACCATTTTACAACACACTCAAAAGAATGAAAGCCTTTGAGGTAACAAAAATGGAGGCAATAAAAGAGGAGCCTACCAAAATAGACGAATTTATTGAGCTTAATCAATCGGTAAATGCTATGGCCGAACGAGTGAAACAAGATTATCGGGAACTTAAAAGCTTTACCGATAATGCCTCGCATGAAATGATGACACCACTGGCGGTAATAAATTCTAAGCTTGACTCTTTACTTCAAACTGAAACCTTCACCGAACAGCAAGGCGCATTACTGGAAGATATTTATCAGGCAACGGGCAGGCTTTCGCGCCTGCACCAATCCCTACTGTTATTAGCTAAAATCGAGAACAACTTAATTACGGATGCCCAGGAGATTGATCTAAAAGGTCTGGTAGAATCAAAAGTAAGACAGTTTCAGGAGCTTTTTGAAAGAGATGGATTAACTGTTGAAGTTAAACTAACGGAAAAAACATTAACAATGAGCCGTTATCTGGCAGACATATTGTTAAATAACCTGTTTAGCAATGCAGTAAGGCACAATGTACAAAGTGGCAAATTTATAATCGAACTTTCCAAATCCGCATTAGTGGTCTCTAATACCGGGAAAGATTTTGATGCGAAAGATAGGCTTTTCGACCGGTTTTCTAAATCTAGTGAATCGGAAGGGATGGGACTTGGTCTGGCCATTACCAAACAAGTTTGTAATCTATATGGATATGAGATTTCGTACAAACAGATAAACAAATTGCATATTTTTTCAGTTTTTTTCGATACTGAATATTAACTACAGAATTCCTACATAATTGCTTTATAGTTTTGATGAAAAAATAAAAACTATGAAAAAGATTTTTGGAATTTTTTTATTGATGGGCGGTATGGTTACCGCTACATTCGCACAGAAGGTTGCAGCAGCAAAAGTGCCAGCTGCAGTTAAAACTGCTTTCACAAAAAGTCATCCCGGTGTTAAAGTAAATTGGGAGATGGAAAAACAAAACTATGAGGCTGGCTTTACCTTTAATGGAAAGGAAACTTCGGAAGTTTATTCAGTAGCCGGTGCTTTGCTGGAAACAGAAGTTTCTATTAAGGCAAGTGAGTTTCCGGCAGCTGTTATGGCTAGGCTAAAAGGCATGAAAGTTGCTGAGGCAGCAAAAATCACCAAAGCTGATGGAACCGTAAGTTACGAGGCTGAAGTAAAAGGAAAAGATTTATTGTTTGATGCAAGCGGTCATCCTGTAAAACCTTAGTAATGGCTAAGTATTTTTATATAATGTTGCTGTCTATGGCAGCAACATTATCTTCATTTGCGCAAAATGTAGATTCTTTGAAAACCACTTCCGCTCCAGATTCTTTGAGAAGATGGTATTCAGGGAATCCAATTCCGAAAAAGAAATTTAAGGTGGCAACTTTCATTGCCCCAGTTGTTCTAGCTGGTTATGGCTTTGCTGCTGTTTACGATAATGGTGCTTTAAAACAGCTCGATGTTAGTACAAAGGGCGAATTACAGGAAGACCATCCATTATTTGCTGCACACGTTGATGATTATTTACAGTTTGCGCCAGCAGCCGCTGTATTCGCATTAAACCTTTCCGGTATCAAAGGGAAACATAATCTTTTTGATGCATCGATGCTTTATGTAACTTCTTCAGCTATTATGGGTGTTTCTACACATTTTGTCAAACAAGGTATAGGGCGTATGCGGCCTGATCTTTCGGGTACAAATTCCTTTCCTTCGGGCCATACCGCTTCTGCATTCATGGCTGCTGAATTTTTGCATCAGGAATATAAAGATGTGAACCCATGGATTGGTTATGCAGGATATTTTGTGGCCACTGCCACCGGAGCATTAAGAATGTACAATAATAAACACTGGTTTAGTGATGTTGTTGCCGGTGCCGGATTCGGTATCGCATCTACTAAGATTGCTTACCTCGTTTATCCCTACATGAAACAGATCTTCAATAAAAAGAAGGATAGCAAATTTAGCTTAATGCCCTTTTACCAACCCGGGGCATCGGGCTTAATGCTTTCCGGAAGATTTTAGATGGCCCAGTTTCCCGACGATTGCTTATAGGTTTTACTTCATCGTAATTTAATATTTATTATGAATTTCATAAATAGAATCCAAGGTTCCTTTATTGGGAAAGTACCATTCTATATGTTGGTAGCCATCGTCTTCATCAGGCTTATTTCTATTTGGATAATGGGCCCTATGCCACAGGATGCTTATTATTTTTTCTATTCTCAGCATCCAAGCCTTTCCTATTTCGACCACCCACCTGCTATTGCTTATCTGTTATGGCTTTTCACAGCCGTTCTGGGCAAAAACGTTTTTGCCATCAAACTGGCCGATTCTGTTTTGACGGCTTTAACCTGTATTGCAGTATATAAACTGGCCATACGGCTTTTTCCAAAATTTGAGGCCGAAAAGATCATAGTTCTTTTTTTGAGTACATTAATGGTGAGCATCCTTTCTTTGGTGTCAACACCGGACACGCCTCTGTTATTTTTCTGGAGCCTTTCGCTTATTGCACTTTATGAGGCCATTTTCAATCAAAAGAAAAAATACTGGCTCCTGGCTGGGGTTTTAATGGGCCTTGCCTTCGATAGTAAATACACCGCGGTTTTTCTTCCAGCCGGAATGATACTTTTTTTATTGCTATCAGATTCTAACAGAAAGTACCTTTTAACTTTTTGGCCATGGGCAACATGCATAATAATGGTTGCGGTTTCCTCACCTGTCGTTATCTGGAATATAGAAAATCATTTTGCATCTTTTGCTTTTCAGGGTAGCCAACGTATGCACGAGGCGGCAGCATTTACCTTAAAACCAAAATTCATTTTAGGTCTTCTAGGGCATCAGTTAGCCCTTTTGATCCCCGTGCTCTTTATTTCGATTATCGTTTCCGTGGTTAAGCTTATTAGAAGTTATTCTTCGAAATGGAGTGAAATGTCTACTAATGGCGTTTTTCTACTCTGTTTCTTTCTTCCCATATTTTTAACTTTTTTACTGCTCTCGCCAATCTATTGGATTAAGATAAACTGGATGATGCCGGCATACATCACCGGAACTATTTTGGCAGGAAGTTTAATCAACAGAAAATGGATTAACTTGCAGGTGATTATTTCGTTCATTGTGCACCTAGGTTTGCTGGTTGAAGTTTTATTTTATCCTGTTCAAATTAGGTCAGATGATACCTGGGTAGGATGGAAGTCGCTTTCAGAAAAAACAAATGCCATTAAAAGTGAATATAAGGCAGATTTCGTTTTTTCTGCTGATAGCTATAAAACTGCTGGAGAATTAAATCTTTACAACGATTCCTTTATTTATGGACAAAACATAATTGGCCAGAATGCCTTGCAGTTTGATTTTATAGGGACTGATTTGTCCTTGTTAAACGGAAAGAGTGCTATTTTTATTGACTCTGACCCCAGATTTAAAAACAGCGAAAAAGATACAGTTCCAAATAATTTGTTGAAATCCTATTTCAGTTCTGTTACGCAATTAAAACCTATTTTCATCTATAATGGCGCTCGTCCGGTACGTAAATTCTATGTTTACTTATGCAAGGGCTACATATATCAAGCTAAAAAGGCAACTACAGAATTGCTCCAAGATTAGCTGTTAATTTAGCTTACATCAAGACACTTCTTGCCTTGTTTAGCCGAAATAAATTTTTAGAAAATGAAGCCTGATTATAAATATTTTCTTCTTTTGGTGCTTGTGTGTTCCGCCCTTTTAGGGAGGGCACAAGTGATAACAAAAAATCTTGATTTTTTTCTCAACCAGGCAAAAATTACAAGTCCCGTACTTAAGGATTTAGAAAACCAGCGTAAATCTGCGGGTATCGATAGCCTTATTGTTCGGGCAATAGCAAAGCCCCAGATTAGAGGAACTTCAACCGGATTGTACGCACCCATTATTCAAGGATATGGTTACGATGGTGTCATCACCAACGGACAATCATTAGACGCCTTACTCAATGTGAATTACGATTTATTGAATAAGAAACGTATTAATAACCAACTGCAAGGGGTAAAACTACTAAGCGATTCCATTAGGTATGCAAGTCAAGTGTCGACATTCGACTTAAATCGTTCCATTGCCGACCAATATATTTTAGCTTTTGCCAGTCAAGACCAGGTTGGTTTTAACAGTGAGGTTGTTGCTTTACTTAGAAAAGAAGAAGCTTTGCTTAAAACTTTAACCAGAAGTAATATTTACAAGCAATCAGAATATTTAACGTTTTTGGTTACACTGCAGCAGCAGGAATTAAGCTTACAACAAGCTGCCTTGCAGCATAAAAATGATTTGGCAACCCTAAATTATTTATCCGGAATTACCGATACCACGTTAGTCCGGTTAGAGGAGCCGAAACTTAAATCGGATAAGCTGCTTGCCGAAACGAGTTTTTTCAAAAGGAAATTTGAATTGGATAGTTTGAAGAACGAAAATCAAAGGAGTTCCATCAGGCTGAATTATAAACCAAAACTTGGCGTATATGCAAATGGCGGTTATAGTTCATCACTAACGCTTCAGCCTTATAAAAATTTTGGAGCCAGCGTGGGGTTTACATTTTCTTTTCCTATTTATGATGGTCATCAAAAAAAAATGCAGTTCAACAAACTCAGTCTGGCCTCTGAAACCATATCAAATTATAGAGCGTTTTTTGTTCGGCAACAAGCGCAACAGCTTAACTTAATACGTCAGCAAATTGACCAAACCGATGCGCTTTTTGGAAAAATTAACGACCAAATCAGGTTTAGTAAAGGTCTGATTGATGTGGATAGTAAACTGATGCATACAGGCGATTTACGTGTGGCTGATTTTGTAATCGCCATTAACAATTATCTTTCTGCACAAAACCTGCTCAGACAAACCACCATTAACCGCTTAAAACTGATTAATCAATACAATTACTGGAACCGATAATGAACATATATTTAAAATTGATTTATGGCAGCCTGGCTGTTACAATCATGTTTTCTTCTTGTAGCAGTTCAGCACCTGAAGCTGCAGCAGATACGCCATCTCCGGTTACACCCGTACAAATCACGCATGTGGGCGACAGTTCACTGACTGAATATGTTGAGCTTTCGGCCGTATCTGCTTATTTGGAAAAGAGTTTTGTGAAGGCAAATATCAACGGTTATATCGAAAAGGCAAATGCCGGGACCGGCCAAAAAGTGGGCACTGGACAAAATCTCTTTACGCTGATTACCAAAGAGGCAAGGTCTATAGGCAATACCGTAAACAAACTCGATCCTGGGTTTAGGTTTTCAGGGATTTCAAATATTCGGGCGGAGCAGAGCGGGATCATTGTTCAGGTTAATCATCAAAAAGGCGATTATGTGCAGGATGGTGAGGCTTTGGCAACCATCAGCAACCGCAATAGTTTGGTGTTTTTGTTAGACCTGCCCTACGAGCTTAACCAAATCATTAAGCAAAACGGAAACCTGAATGTATTGTTACCCGATGGAACTTCGTTGGCAGGAGCCGTTTCCGGAACAATGCCTGCTGTTGACTCATTGGCCCAAACCCAGCGATATATTATAAAAGTTCCATCAGGGAAAGATATTCCTGAAGGGTTAATTGCAAAGGTAAGACTGAGCAAACTCAGCCACCCGAATGCACAGGTGTTACCAAAATCTGCAGTATTGGCTAACGAAACGGAAGATGAGTTTTGGGTAATGAAACTCATTAACGATTCTACGGCTATAAAAGTAAATGTGAAGAAAGGCATCGAAAACAGCGGTACAACTGAAGTGTTGAGTCCTAAGTTTTCTAAAACGGATAGAATTATCACATCGGGTAACTATGGGATTGCCGATACGGCTAAAGTTAAAATTCAGAAATAGCCATGAAGAACTTTTTTATTTCTCATAGAAACCCCATTCTGGCCGTCCTAGTCATTATTCTGGTTGGCGGAGTTTATTCTTTTCAGCAGTTAAAGACTGGGCTTTTTCCTGAAATCACTTTTCCGAAGATTAAAATCATTGCCGATGCTGAACTGCAACCAGTTGATAAAATGGTCGTTACGGTAACCCGTCCATTGGAAAATGCGGTAAAACAAGTGCCAAATCTGCAATTGGTTCGGAGCAAAACGAGTCGCGGAAGTTGCGAGCTTTCGGCATTTATGAATCCGGGGGCAGATATCAATTTAAGCCAGCAACAAATCGAATCGCAGATTGCCAAAATCAGTGCAACATTGCCGGCAGGGGTTAACATCTCGGTTGAGAAAATGAACCCCTCGATTTTACCTGTTAGCGGCTATAGTCTGGAAAGTCATAATTATTCACCGGTAGAGCTGAAAAAGATTGCCACTTATACCGTAAAACCCTTTCTTTCGCAAGTTACGGGTGTGTCTGAAATTCGGGTAATTGGTGGAAAAAGTAAAGAATTCTGGTTTGAGCTTGACGTTGCCAAAATGCAGACGCTTGGTATATCGCCCGACCAGATTAGCACTGTACTTTCACAAACCAACTTTATAAAATCGAACGGTTATTTAGCCGACCACAATTATTTATATCTTTCGGTTACCGATGCGACGGTAAAAACCAAAACTGACCTCGAAGACCTTGTCCTCACCAGAAAGGGAAACCGTACCGTAAAAGTTAGCGATATTTCCAAAGTTAGCATACAGCAAAGTGTAGAGTACACCAGGATAAATGCAAACGGTAAGGATGGTATTTTAATTGCCGTTATTAAACAGCCTAATGCAAACCTTGTAGACCTTTCGAGCCAAATGGCCACAAAGGTTAGTCAGCTTAAAAAGATCCTTCCGGCAGGTGTTACCATTAAACCTTATTATGTACAGGCCGATTTTGTAAACGAATCGGTAAAAAGTGTTCGCGATAGTTTATGGATTGGACTAGCCCTAGCCATCATTGTGGCCATTATTTTTCTGTGTTCGCTCAAAGCCAGCGCAACGATATTAATTACCATTCCGGTTACGCTTTGCTTAACGGTAATTGTACTTTATTCTATCGGTTACTCCTTAAATATCATGACTTTGGGCGCAATTGCAGCGGCGATCGGATTGATTATTGATGATGCCATTGTGGTGGTAGAACAAATCCACCGTACACATGAGGAACATCCTGAGGAACCGACCCGAACCCTATTGAGCAAAGCTATTGATTATCTTTTCCCTGCGATGTTGGGTTCATCAATTAGTACCATTGTAATCTTTGTGCCTTTCGTACTCATGACAGGAGTTGCAGGATCCTATTTTCAGGTAATGACCAACACGATGATTATCACCCTGGTTTGCTCCTTTTTTGTAACCTGGATCGGTTTGCCCGTAATTTATCTGTTGCTCACAAAAGATTCACACAACAATGCATCAGGTAAGCAAGCTGTTGTACATGAAGTTAAGCCACAAAACTGGGTGCGTTATTTTATTCAGCGACCGTACATCAGTTTTGTTTTTATGTTGATTTTAATTGCCTCGATAGCAATCGTTTTTCCTCGTTTACAAACGGGGTTTTTGCCCGAAATGGATGAGGGGAGTATTGTTTTGGATTATGCATCTCCTCCGGGTACATCGCTTGAAGAAACCGACAGGATGTTGAAAGAGGTAGAGAAAGAAATTGTTAAAATTCCTGATGTGCAGGCATATTCGAGAAGAACGGGCACGCAAATGGGCTTTTTCATCACCGAACCCAATACGGGTGATTACCTTATCCAACTTAAAACCAACAGAACGAAAAGTACCGATGAAGTGATTTCTGATATCAGAGCGCATATCGAAAGTACACAGCCTGCATTAGTGGTTGATTTTGGCCAGGTAATTGGCGATATGCTCGGCGATTTAATGAGTTCGACTCAGCCAATCGAGATTAAAATTTTTGGTAACGACCAGCAAAAGTTGCAGGGCTTATCAAAGCAGGTAGCGGATCTGGTTTCAAGGGTAAGCGGAACGGCCGATGTGTTTGACGGGATTGTGTTGTCGGGGCCAACGGTGAATGTTCAGCCTAATTTTGCTATGCTTGCTCAATATGGTGTAACGCCTGCGTCGTTTCAGTTGCAGGTTCAAACGGGCATGCAAGGAAATGTTATCGGCGATTTGTATGATAAACAACAGCTTTCGCCCATCCGGATGGTTTATCCGGGCAGTAGAAAATTTAGTATTTCAGATATCTCGAGGATGAAGATTTTTTTACCTAATGGAACAGCTATTCCAATTCAGAATTTGGCTAAAGTTGAACTTAAATCGGGTAGTGCCGAAGTTGAGCGAGAAAACCTGCAGACTATTGGGGTAATTACTGCCAGGTTAGATAACCGCGATTTGGGGAGTGTGATGACGGATATTCAATCGGCCATCAGATCAAAAGTAAACCTGCCCTCAGGCTATCACATCGAATATGGTGGTGCCTACAAAGAGCAACAGCAGTCCTTTTCTGAATTGCTGACCATTCTTATTGCATCAAGTTTGCTGGTGTTTAGCGTAATTTTATTCCTTTTCAAGGATTTCAGAATAGCGTTTTTAATTCTCTTGATTTCTGTTTTGGGAATCTCAGGTAGTTATTTAGCATTGTTTATAACTGGTACGCCGCTAAACGTGGGCAGTTACACAGGGCTTATTATGATCGTAGGTATTATCGGTGAGAATGCAATTTTTACTTTCTTACAGTTCAAGGAATCGTTGCATGATAAAGACGTAGATGATGCAATTACTTTTGCCATTTCAACCAGATTACGGCCTAAATTAATGACTGCATTAGGAGCAATTATTGCATTGATGCCATTAGCATTGGGTATTGGTGCAGGAGCACAGCTTCACCAACCATTGGCCATTGCCGTAATCGGTGGGTTTATTGTTGCATTGCCTTTGCTATTGGTGGCATTACCAAGTCTTATTCGTAAATTTTATTCAAAAAAGGCTACGCATGCAAATGGCTAATACTGAATTACAATTTTTACGAAGACCGTTTTTGAAGTACCTTTTTTGGATTTCGCTTACAGGTTTTATTGCATTAACTTTTTTCGTTGTAGTGCTGCCACCAACAATTCTTGATAAATGGTTTTCATTAGAAATTCAGGAACATGGAAATGCTTTTTTTGATGCCTTTATGACTGCTGTAAGTAGTTTTGGCAACTTTAAATACAGTATTCCAATTGTAGCTGTCGTGTCATTGTTATTTTTGCTTTTCAAATTCAAGCGAGAGGCTTTATTTGTTTTTTTTACAATGATTTCAGGCCTGCTTAGTTCAGTTGTAAAGTATTTGATCAACAGACCAAGGCCTGCCAAAAATCTTGTCAGGATTATCGAGATAACAAGACAACAAAGTTTTCCGAGCGGACACGTCCTTTTTTATACTGTTTTCTTTGGGTTTCTGGTTTTTTTGATGTTTAAATTGAAGACAATACCATTGATCATCAGGTTGATTGTTGCTACATTTTGTGTAACCATCATCATATTGGTCTCGATATCCAGGGTTTACCTCGGCGCACACTGGCTTACTGATGTTGTTGCTGGTTATCTACTTGGCTATTGCTGTTTGTATCTTCTTATTAATTTCTACCTCAATCATTATCAATTATTTTGAATTAGCTTAAAAACCCAAATTGCTACAGAATCAGGCCGTTACTTAGTATATCAATCGTTTAAAATTCAACTCAAAAAATAAAATGAAGCCGCAATGATTTTCAAAATCACACAGTGGAATGATCAAATCATGGTAGCTCCATCACAAAACAAATTTAAAAAGATGAAAAAGAAAATTTTAACTCTCGCTTTATTGGTTGCAACAGGCCTATCGGTAAGCGCACAAAAGAAAACAGGCATTCATTTGCTGGCTTCACACAGCATTGGGAGCAGTGGAGGATGGGACTACCTGACTGTCGACCAAAAGAACAATAACCTCTTTGTTTCTCACGGAACCCAGGTAAATGTTTTGAGCAAAGTTTCGGGCGATTCGGTTGGTGTAATCCACAACACACCGGGCGTACACGGAATTGCCATTGCAAGTGCTTTAGGCAAAGGGTATACCACGAACGGTAAATTGGGGACTTGTACTGTTTTTGATTTAAGAAACCTAACGGTCATGGCGCAAATTAATGTTGGACAAAACCCTGATGCTACTTTTTTTGATGACTATTCACAAAAAGTATTTGTTTTTAACGGCAAAAGCCACGATGCTACAGTCATCGATCCACAAACAGATAAAGTAGTTGCAACCATTCCATTGGGTGGAAAGCCAGAGGCTGGTGTTTCTGACGGAAAAGGAAAGATTTATGTAAACATTGAGGATACGAGCGAAATTGTTTGCTTTGATAGCAAAACATTCAAAGTATTATCTCGCTATAAACTCGTTGGTGGCGAAGAGCCTTCAGGATTGGCAATAGACCGAGCTAATTCGAGGTTATTTACGGTTTGTTCAAACAAGGTGATGCTTGTTTTAGATGCTAAAACAGGCAAACACATTGCTAAGTTACCAATTGGCGATGGCGCTGACGGTGTGGTTTTCGATGCAACAACAAAATTAGCTTACAGCTCAAACGGCGAAGGAACCATCACAGTAGTGAGAGAAGTTTCAGCTGATAAATTCGTGGTAGAAGAAACCATAAAATCTGAGTCTGGAGCTAGGACAATAGCCCTTGATGCCGTTACACATCACATTTTTCTTCCAACAGCAAATTTTGAGAAAAGTACTGTTGAGGGACAGCGCCCAAAAATGATTCCGGGAACTTTCAAAGTTCTGGAATTTGGGAAATAGATAATAATAAAGCGTAGGGCTGTCCTACGCTTTTCTACCATTTTTCAAATCAATCATTCTTAAAAAGTATTTTTATCATGTCGACGGTATTTGAAGACCAAAAGATTTTAAATGAGATTTCGATACAAAATCGACAAGTCTTTGATAAACTCTATAGGCAATATTATAAAAAGCTTTTTACCATTTCCTATAAATATCTGCGCCGGGAAGAAATGGCAGAAGAAGTGGTTCATGATGTATTTATTAAAATCTGGAATCTTGCTGGAAAGATAAAATTATCCTATTCTCTTTCTGGATATTTATCTCGAGCTGTGGTAAACGCTTCGCTAAATTTGCTGAAACGGGATCGTATAACTACCGTTCATATTGAATTATCTGAATGCGATGATAGAGAAAATGAAACGGAATTAAATGATGCAGAAATTCTTGAAAATCAACTTTTGGCCCTCGAAAAAGCTATTCTCCGGCTTCCAGGTCAATGCCAAAAGGTATTGTTAATGAGTAAGTTCGATAAGTTAAAGCAACAGGAAATAGCCGAACAACTAGGGATTTCCATAAAAACAGTTAAAAATCATCTCACCTATGGATATAAAAAATTGAGGGAAAATCTAGAGCATGCGATTATCATCGTGTTTTTTATCACCATTGTCTATAGGTCTTTTTTATATTAATGTTGTCTAGCTTATAATATGGAGAATTTCGACCCAAATACTAACGAATCAACTTATCTGCAACTTATATTGGATGAGCAGGATGGCAATATCTCAGTGAACGATGCACAAAAGCTTTCAGACTGGCGGAAGTTAACAACTGAAAATGAAGAGCTTTACCAGCTGTTTTTAAGTTATTTTACAAATCTCGACCTACTGGATACATACCGTAAGCTAGATACAGAAAGTTCGTTATCGGTTTTACATTCCAAAATGGGATTGTCTGATTTTCCACCCGTTAAAAAAACTAAAATTCTTTCGCTTAAGGTTTCAAGATGGGCAGCTGCAGCGGCTATTTTGGTTGTCGGATTGATGATCACGATTTATTTTTCTGCTCCCCGCATGGTTACTTTAACATCAAATAATAATGAGGCCATTCATTTCACACTTCCTGACGGTTCGAAAATCACACTAAATGCCGGTAGTAAGATTACCTATTATAGTGCAGATTTTAATCATTCAAGAAAATTAGAACTGGTTAAGGGTGAATGCTTTTTAGAGGTTGTTCACAATGGAAAATACCCTTTTAGCATAGAGCATCACAATATTGTTGTGAAAGATATTGGTACCAGTTTTAACATTGGTTCTACCGATGGTCATTTAACCGTATCGGTTAATGAGGGTGAGGTAAGCATTAACAAGAACGATGCGAATTTTGTAATGGTCAATTTAAAAGCTGGTGAACTGGCAAACTATAATTTCAGCCAGGATAAAATTGCAAAAGGTATTATCCAGGATCCAAATTATAAGGCGTACGCAGACCATCATCTCATTTTTAACAATGCAACCCTGGCCGAGGTCGCAAAGTCACTGGCGTTGGCCTATCATCAAAAAGTTGTTATTGAAGATAGCTTGCTTAAGAACCGTCGCTTTACAGCGGAATTTAAAAAGAAATCTTTAAATAATATTATCACTGTGGTGTGCAAGGCGCTTCAACTAGAGCAGACAACTAAAGGACAGACAATTTATCTAAAGAAAAAGTAATGGGCAACACTGGTATAATTGATAACCTTTGAGTAGGAGACAACATTTCATACTTGGTTTTTTAGCCTGGTTGGGTATTTTTTTGTGCTCAGGTCCATATTGTTTTGCCCAAAATGCTGCCTTAGAGAGAAAAGTTTCTATCGCCTTCAAAAATATAGATCTTAGAACAGCACTAGAAAAATTTCAAAAACAAAGTGGGGTCTCAATTGCCTTTGAGCCTGAGATTATTCCCCAAAAAGCAATTCAGGACAAAATTTTTAACAGCGAGCGCGTTCGGAATATTCTTTCATTTTTACTAAAAGATAGTGGTTTGGAGTTCGGAATGCTCGCAGGTTCAGTTGTAATTAACAAACAGGCTACTGTGCCTTTTACCCTAAACGGGATTGTTTTTGATGAAGAAACTGGAGAGAACTTAATCGGTGCCTTATTAGAAATTGGTAACGAAAAACAATTTTCGAACCAATATGGATATTTTTCAATCTCATTACCGCAGGGGTACTATCCGCTCATAGTTAATTTTGTTGGATACAAGCAAGATAACCAGTTGATTAAGCACACAAAGGACAGATATTTAAGCATTGGTTTAAAAAAGAACGTTTATGAGTTGGCTCAGGTAAGCATCAGTGGCAAAAACCCTTCCGAAGATTCTTTGGAGATGGTGAAGTCCATTATCAAGCCATCTATACGGAATATTATGAAAATCCCCTATTTCGCTGGAGAAATTGATGCAATGAAAGCCCTACAAATGGAACAGGGGGTTAAAAATGCATCTGAAGGCAGTTCGGCAATTTCGGTTAGGGGGGGAGGCTATGACCAGAATTTGATATTGATTGATGAAGCACCGATATATAATGCCTCTCATTTATTTGGTCTGGTTTCTACCCTCAATATCGATGCCTTAAAAAATGTGGAGCTTTATCCAGATTATATGCCGTCTCGTTATGGAGGCAGAATTTCTTCAGTAGTAGATACCAAATTGGCAGAGGGAAGTTTAACAGATTACCACATTAAAGGGGGGCTTAGTTTGCTATCTGCAGGATTAGCGATAGAGGGACCGATTGTAAAAAACAAAAGTTCATTTCTTTTTGCGGCCCGCAGAAGTCTGGTCGATTTGCTCAACTACGATTTTCGTTACTTTAATGTAAATGCAAATTATTACGACATAAACCTTAAGACCAATTTTATATTAAGCACTAAAGACCGTATTTACCTCTCATTTTATCATGGTTTCGACCATCTATTTTCAGAGGATAATTTCGCCAACGATTGGACCAATACTACGGTAACTTTTAGGCTAAATCATGTGTACACGCCAAAATTGTTTATGAACTTTTCGGCCATTTATAGTAATTACCGAAGTTCGTTAAGTCTAAATAACAAATCCACTGATAATAACGAATGGCTCACGGGGATTAGAGATGTTGCCCTAAAGGCAGATTTTTCTTATTACCACAGTTCAAAAAACCATATTCAGTTTGGTGTTTCTGGTACCAGACATCATTTAAAACCCGGCGAAACCTTGGTGGATGACAAAAGCACAAGCTTAAACAGAGTGTCATCGCTAGAATATGCACTTTACTTTGACAATGATATTGAAATTTTGAGTTATTTACATTTAAGGTACGGAATTCGTGCAGGGATATATAATGAATCCAGCCAGATAGAGCAGAATATTTATGGCCCCTCTTGGTCTCATTATAGCCTTGAGCCTCGAGCACAACTTATTTTCGATTTAAAGAAAGACCGTCTACTTAAATTTTCCTACAACCGTACCATCCAGCATCTTCAGGTGTTGCAAAACAATGAGCAGGCCTATTCGGCAATGGATACCTATATTTCTTCGGGGCCCCTGGTTCCGCCACAACGTGCCGATTTTTTTTCGGCTACCTTTAGTTATCTTAAGAATCCAAAGAGTGTTTATAATTTCTCTGGATATTTTCGCAGGTCGTTCAATCAGTTGGATCTTTTAGATCATGCAAAGATTATTCTTAATCCCGATTACAAACAATTTATCCGCTTCGGAATTGCAAATAGTTATGGTATCGAACTGTCTACACATCAGAAAATCGCAGGTTTTACGGCCAATTTAAATTACAGTTATTCGCGTGTTTTTAAAAAGATTGATGGTATAAACGATGGGCAACGCTATGCCGCGAACTATGATATTCCCAATGATTTAAAGCTGTCGCTCAGCTATCCCCTTAGTAATAGGCTGGTGCTTTCATCATTATTTTCTTACCGAACAGGGCGAACCATAACATTACCGGTTGGCTATTATACTTACAATAGTTCAAAAGTCCCTATTTACCAGGGAAGAAACAATGCCAGATTTCCAGATTTTAACAGACTGGATATTGTTTTTCAGCTTAATCCTAAAATACCGAAAAAGGACAATCAAAAAAGAGCGTATGAAGCGACCTGGAACTTTGGGATTTATAATGTTTATAACCGAAGAAATCCAATGTTTTACCGTTTGGCAACCATCGAACCCGATAAAAACCTCGGCTTTGAAGAATCGTTTTCAGGCATTATGCCATCATTATCTTATAATTTCAGATTTTAAACATGAAAAGATTGACCACTATTTTTTTTCTTCTTGTAGTTTGCCTTTCATGTAAAAAAGAACTGGTTGATAAGGTAGTTCTTCCCGCGCCGACCAATATTGCGCCATTGGTTGTTGAAGGTGGTGTAAATACGTTGTCTGCAGCTCAATATATTTACTTAACAAAACCATCTTACAATTTGCAAAATCCCATTAGCCCAATTAACGATGCGAAGGTTTACATCAACGGTACAATGCTCAAAATATCAAATGTACCAGGAGTTTATAGTGGAATTCTTCCAGATAATAAACTTTATGGCACAACATACCACCTCCAGGTGCTTTACAATGGTTCTACTTATGACGCCCTAGATACCTTACAAAAAGTTAATGCTTTTAGCAATGCAGCACTTAACTTGAAATCGATAAACGATGAGGGAAAATTAATTCTATCTATACCAAAACATGTTTTTGATGGAATATCAGGCATGCAATTATTTTACCAATTGCCTGGTGGAAAAGACTGGAATCCATCCTTATTTAGCGAAACACAACCCTTTTGTTATATTCACAATTACGCACCGCCTTACGGGCTTTCGCCAGTGTTGGAGCAGCGAACAGATTTTGCCCTCCTTTCTACAGATAAAATCGATATCTATCAGTTTTCGCTTTCCAAATCTTATGAGCAATATCTATATAACGTTTTTCAGGAAACGGATTGGAAAAGCCTTTTCTCGGCCAATCCGGGAGTTGTAAAAGGTAATGTTTCTGGGGGAGCGCTTGGATATTTTTATTGTACAGATGTATCTGCAGAATCGACCACCGTTGCAGAGCTGATCAAATAAGTCGGTCATCAATTTCTTCTCGGTATGCCGTTCCGGCAACTTTTAGAATCCTCTTATAAAATGATTAATTAATATTGGAGTGTCTGTGTCAAGCCTGTAGAAATGCTTTCAGGCAAAAGTCTTCTACAAGTTTAGACGCACAAATAAAATTTCGATAGAAATTTAAGCAGTTTTTCATTTTTCTTATAGGACTATTTGCAAATGCTCCTGTCTTGATAATAAAAACAAAGACCATGGAAAATACAGGGAAAGAATCTCTACTCGGAAAAATGAATGATATAGTGCCATGGCTATTGCTCGTAGCTCCCTTTCAGCGTTCTCCGGTTGGCATGCAGGCCAAGCCATTAAAACTTGATGAATTTATCGAACCATCAGCTCCAGATGGAGATAATTCTATATCCGAAAGCAAATAAAAAGTTAACAGATTTATTAATAGGTAAGAGATATGACTGCCAAGCCAGACCATTCAACGACGCTTCAACTCTTTTTTTTCGCGACAACCATTATTGTACTTTGGAATTCAGAAATACTGTTTAGAAAAGAATCCATAAAAACCAAATGGTGCCATACTGTTTTAAATCTTCATTTTTTGGCAACAGCAACACTTATTCAATTGCCCTTAACCCTGGCCGTTATCAAGGTTACCGAATTAACCGCAGAACATGGCTGGGGCTTGCTAAATAAAATTCCAATTGGCGATAGCTTTCTAATCAGGTTCGTTGCAGGATTTATACTAATGGATTTTTTCGAATATGTGTATCACCTTACAATGCATAAAACAGCTTTTTTGTGGAATTTTCATCTTATCCACCACAGCGATACCGAGCTTGATGTTTCTACAACTGTTCGCGAGCACCCAGGCGAAACCTTTGTTCGGGTAAGTTTTATGGTGTTAACGGTATACCTGTCGGGAGTACCCATTGCTATTTTGCTAATAAGGCAGTTTATTCAAAGTTTTTCTAACCTAATGGCGCATACTTCTATTTCTTATCCGCCGAAATTGGAGCGTATTCTTCGCTGGATATTTATCACCCCTGGTCTGCATAAGGTACACCACCATGACACACTTCCGTACACCGATTCCAACTATGGCGATATTCTTTGCATTTGGGATAGATTGTTTGGAACATACATGGAACTGGAAGAGTCGAAAATAAATTTCGGAGTAGATACTGCGCCATCATCAGAAATGAAAACTTTTTCCAAGCTATTGTCCTATCCTTTTCTCAAAAAAGATAAAGAACAGCAAACAACCGGTATTGATGAACCTTTAACCCAAAAAGTTTATGCTGACATTAGGTAAAATCGTTTTGGTTGGCTACTTTACTGTTTTTGGATTACAAGTATGCCCACCGAAAATCGCAAGCCATCATAAGAAATCAGACCTCATTCTTGGTGATTGGATTTCGGTACAGAAAAATGTGATGGTTAATATTGCCAAAGAAAATGGCAGATTCAAGGCTACTGTAACTTGGTTCAGTGATAAAGACGACCCGTCCAGACCAATGGAAACTAGAAGGGATATCCATAATCCAGATCCAGCCTTGAGGCACAGAAAACTTTTGGGCATGGAAATTTTAAAGGGCTTGAATTACAATGAAGATTCAGACCGATGGGAGGATGGTATCATTTACGATCCACTCAGTGGCAGAGACTGGAGCTCTGTAGTAAGCCTTGAAGAAAACGGTTTGCTGAAGGTGAAAGGCTATTGGCATTTCGAGTTCTTAAGCAAGTCAATCTCTTTCAAGCGAGTTGTAAACAATAAATAATTCCTCTTTTTTCTATTGGCACAAAAATCTAAACCCACTATCATGAACAAAATGAAAAAGATTGTTTTTTTAGTTTTATCAATCTTAACAGCTCCCTCGTTGCTTTTCGGCCAGCAAAAAGATAGTGCACAAGTAAAGTTGAATTCCAATAAACTGGCTGAAAACCATATAGATCCTAAAATCGTTCAACAACCGACGGTTATAAAGGGACAGGTGCTTGATGCCTCAAACATGCAACCTTTAACCAATGTTACAATCAGTTTTGCAGGAGGCCAGGCAAGCACAAAAACAGATGAAGATGGGCGCTATAACATTATGACTACTTCTAAAGCCTTGCAGTTAAAGTTTTCTTCCGTGGGATTTAAAACGGTGCTGAAACTGATTGTTGCCGGAAAAACACAAATATTGAATGTACAGTTGAAGGGGAGCAATATGCAATTGGACGAAGTTTCTGTACACGTTACAGGAAAAACGCATTACAAAAACCGTGATAATCCTGCGGTTTCCCTTATTCAACAGGTAATTAACCACAAAGAGATGAACAGAATGCAAGCCGCCGATTATGTTCAATATCATCAGTATGAAAGAATTGGTTTTTCACTCTTCGACCTTTCCGGTAAATTTCTTTCCTCTAAATTATTTTCGAAATATAAGTTCTTGCTCGATTCTTCCATGGTGATAAACGACAGTGTAAAAACTGCCTTACCTGTCTATATGGCTGAAAAGTATGAAGATATCTATTCAAGAGGACATCCCTCAAAAAATATTGACATTTTAAAAGCCCATAAAGAAGTAAATTATAATACGCTTGTTGATACCGCTGCGCTTGATATTTACCTGAATCGGTTATATGGCAACCCGGATATTTATGCCAATAATATTTTTATCCTTACCAATCAGTTTTTAAGTCCAATTGCCGACCATGCCCCCGATTTCTATAAGTTTTTTATTACCGATACCCTAAGTAAAGGAGAGGAACGTCTTATTGAAATCAGTTTTACGCCCAGAAATCTGGGCGATTTGCTTTTCGAGGGAAAATTGTACATCACTATGGATGGTCGTTATGCCGTTAAATCCGATATCCTAAGTCTGAACAAACACATCAATATCAATTTTGTAAGAAGAATGGATGTTAGACAGGATTTTACGCAATATCCTGATGGTCGATTTTACCTGGTCAAAAGTGATATGCAATCTGATTTTGGCCTGATGAAAGCTAAAGGGACCAAGATTTTTGGAAACAGAACGGTATTCTTTACGGATTACAAAATCAATGAGCCACTGGCCTCTAGTTTCTATAATGGAGATAGCCATCAGGTTGATTTAATTACAGAAAAACCTACAGATAATCTGTGGACAAATCTCCGAGCTGATACTTTGCCGAAAGCGCAGGCTCTGATTTATAAGAATATCGATAGTTTACAGAAAATGCCATCCTACAAGCGGACAGCGTGGCTGGCAAAATTTATAACGGGCGGTTATGCCGACCTTGGCCCAGTTCAGCTTGGCCCAAATGGCAGTTTTTACGCTTTTAATGATTTAGAGGGGAGTAGGGCAAGTATTGGTGGCCGAACGACTAAAACCTTTAATCCGAACATTTATCTAGAGGGTTTTACGGCTTATGGTTTCAAAGATAAAAAGCCTAAATATTATCTGGCTGGAACGTATGCCTTTAATGCAACTCCTCCTTGGGGTTATCCGAGCAACTACATTAAGGTTAGTTATCAGGATGATACCGATATTCCCGGTCAAAATTTTCTGGTTGATAAGTTCCAGAGCTTGTTAGGTTCTTTTTCTCGAGGTAAAAGTGATCAGTGGCTTTATAATCGCATTGTTAAGGCAAATTATGTACGGGATTTTAAGAACCACTTTTCCTTTAACATTGGGGCTAAATATTGGATGCAAACTCCTGCCGATAATCTAGTGTTTCAAACAGGAAATGGAACAATGCTTAATGACCTCACGGTTTCAGAAATCAATCTTGCACTCAGGTATGCACCACACGAACAAATTTTTTTAGGTACCCAACAGCGACATCCGATTAAGAGTAAATACCCAATATTTACGCTTCAAAGTGCCTATGGATTAAAGGGATTTGCAGGTGGAGAATACCGTTACCTCTCCCTAAGTAGCACCGTTTACAAACGATTTTATTTATCTCAATTAGGTTATTCGGATATTACACTTCTTGGTGGTACGACTTTAGGTCGACTGCCTTTTCCATTGTTATCTATTTTGCCGGCTAACCAAACCTATCTTTACGATAAAAATGCCTACAACAATATGAATTTTCTGGAGTTTGTTGCCGACCATTATGTTGGCCTAAACTTAACACATGCATTTGGAGGCTTCCTGCTCAATGAAGTTCCCTTAATTAAAAAATTAAAATTGAGGGAATTTGTGTCTGCCAAAGTGATTTATGGCGGTTTGCGAGACGAGAACAATCCAACTTTACATCCAGAACTGCTACGTTTTCCCAGAACACTGGCTGGAAATCCCTTAACATTCCCTTTGGGAAAAACACCTTATGCAGAGTTAGGTGTTGGTGTTGGAAATATCTTTAAAGTACTCCGCTTAGATCTCATTAAACGGTTTGGTTATCTTGATCACGGAGGTGTAAGCTCACTAGGTCTTCGCTTTACCATTGGTACTGACCTTTAATAAACATTCCGCTCCTATTACAAGATTTCAGTATTTCTACAGAATTGAAATCTAGTTTCGTTGAAAATATCTGATCGTTTGGGAGCTGGATATTGACAATTGATATCCTATACGTTTTCGTTCTATAGCCAAGATGTTTGTATCTTTGATGGATTGATTGTATTTATGAAGAAAAAAGTTGTGCTTGTTCAGGATAATGAAGATATCTTAAACATTATGGATCAGGTTTTGGAGGAAGAAGGGTTTAATGTCACCTCATCTCTAACAACAGAACCTATTAAAAATATTGATAAAATTGATCCTGATGTAATTGTAATCGATGAGCACATTAAAGGGGAAGCTAGGGGATCTGAGGTTGTTAAAGATTTAAAAGCAGATCCTGAAACTGAAGATGTACCTGTTATTTTAACTTCAACATCAGATAAACTACCGGAACAGGCAGAAGCATGTAAAGCAGACGACTACATTCAAAAACCTTTTGATATTGACCACATGATTGATGTAGTAAAACGTAATGTCGAAGATTAATTTATTAGCGAATCAGAATTTTGGAAAACAAAAAGCTATTAATCCCTTCTTCACCAAAAATAAATAACAATTATTTCTGATAAGCCTTTTGTTTGTGGTATTCCGAAATTGGTTTGATGCGGCCAATCAAATTGGTTTATCATTTAAAGAATGCAATGTCAGCAATTAAAATTGCCATTTTTAAATTGTGATGCAGTTTGCCCAAATACACTTTTAAAGGTTTTAGAAATATGCTTTCCGGTATTTCTATTGACCAGGCACAGGAGGAAACCGCATCGCAATTTGAAGCGGAAGGGCAAACCGTGATTTTTATTGCCGCGGGTAAGCAGTTGATAGGTCTGATGACCATTCAGGATAAAATAAGGCCCTGGGCAAAGAAAATAATAAGTGAACTTCATGACATGGGAATTAGAACAGCCATGTTAACCGGAGACAGCAATACTACGGCAATGGCCATAGCACAACAGGCAGGAATTGAAGATGTTTATTCAGAGTTAATGCCTCAGCAAAAAGTGGAAGTTGTGCAAAAGCTTGAAAATCTATATGGTAAAGTTGCTATGGTAGGTGATGGTGTCAATGATGCTCCTGCATTGGCGACGGCTTCAGTTGGAATAGCTATCGGTAGTGGTGGTACAGATATTGCTATTGAAACATCTGATGTTATCTTAATGAAGGACAATATTGAAAACATACCGTTCGCCATCGGATTTGGCCGAAGGACAGAAAGGGTAATTAAACAAAATATCGCATTTGCGATCGCTGTAGCACTTACATTGGTCACCTTAAATTTTATTGGAGGAATGATCAATCTTCCCGAAGGCGTTGTAGGTCATGAAGGAAGCACGGTACTTGTTATTTTGAGCGGGCTCCGGTTATTGAGATAATTTATACAATTGCACAGGATTTCTAACAGTTAAGTATATTTTTGTAAAATGAGATTATGGATTGCCCGTGTTTTTATTGGCTTTGCGTTCAGCCTTTTATTGGCTCATAACCTCATTTCGCACCATCATGATGAAGAAGCAGCAGAGTATGCCGGAAATCACCATGATCATCAGGATCATCATGAAGACCGCTCAGCGACCCCTTTTGATAATGTAAAACTTGATGGTGACTTTGTTCAGAAACTGGATTTACAGCACTTAGATGTCAGTGTACCTGTAAATTTGGTTTTGGTGCTGTATAATTTTACACAGGAACCCATTGTAATTGTTCAACAGTATTGTACACCACCACCTGAGCATCCCCCGGCGCTATTCCCTATAGATGCCGCCTCACTAAGAGGCCCACCTGTTTATTGTTAAATACCGGAATTATTTGCTGTTGAAGTAAATGAACAGGATTGCCTATGCAATCTCTTTTTCTGATTTTTTACAATAAACTTTCAAAATGCTCAATAAGATCATAGAATTTTCTATTAAGAATAAGCTCGTTATTGGTTTATTTACCCTTGCATTGATCGCATGGGGTACTTATTCCATTACCCGATTACCTATTGATGCCGTACCTGATATTACAGATAATCAGGTGATGGTCATCACTGTCACCCCAAATCTGGCCGCCCAGGAAGCCGAAAGGTTAATTACTTTTCCGGTAGAGCAAACGATGGCCAGCATTCCCGGTATTAGTCAAATCCGTTCCTTTTCGCGTTTTGGCCTCTCTATAGTTACTGTCGTCTTTAAAGAAGATATAGACATCTACTGGGCACGTCAGCAGATCAGTGAGCGCCTAAATGATGCTGCCAAACAAATTCCAGAAGGTGTTGGGAAACCGGAAATGGCTCCCGTGACTACGGGGCTTGGAGAAATATACCAATATGTGGTGCACCCTAAAAAGGGTTATGAAAAAAAATACGATGCCACGGAGTTACGCACAATTCAAGACTGGATCGTGAAACGTCAGCTATTAGGGACTCCCGGAGTTGCCGAGGTCAGCGGCTTTGGCGGTTTCGTTAAACAGTATGAAATTGCTGTAAACCCAGACCGGTTGCGTAGTGTAAATGTGAGTATTGCCGACATCTTCAAAGCACTGGAAACCAACAACCAGAACACTGGTGGTGCTTATATCAATAAATCACCCAATGCCTACTTTATCCGAAGTGAAGGTCTGGTTGGTGGTTTGGAAGATATTGGCAAGATCGTAATCAAAACCAATAACGGAACCCCTGTACTGATCCGTGATGTGGCTACCGTTCAGTTTGGAAACAGTGTGCGTTATGGCGCCGCCACCCGTAATGCCCAGGGAGAAACCGTTACCGGTATTGTGATGATGCTGAAAGGCGCCAATTCCTCTGAAGTGATCAATAATGTCAAAGAAAGAATTGAACAGATCAAAAAGACCTTACCAGAAGGTGTTACTATTGAACCTTTTCTCGATCGTAAAAAACTCGTAGATAATGCTATTGGTACCGTATCTAAAAATCTGATTGAAGGAGCCTTGATTGTGGTCTTCATTTTGATTTTATTTCTGGGGAATTTGCGGGCAGGCTTGGTTGTAGCATCTGTTATTCCCTTATCAATGTTATTTGCCATCTGTATGATGAACCTTTTTGGGGTTTCCGGCAATTTAATGAGCCTTGGAGCCATAGATTTCGGGCTCATTGTAGATGGGGCAGTGATTATTGTCGAAAGTATTGTCCACCGGATTGCAATTGGAAACTTTGCCGCTAAGGGAATCGCCCGCCTCAGTCAACAGCAAATGGATGAAGAGGTCTATCAGGCCTCATCCAAAATTAGGAATAGCGCCGCGTTTGGAGAGATCATCATTTTGATTGTTTACCTGCCGCTGTTGGTACTGGTAGGTATTGAGGGTAAGATGTTCAGGCCAATGGCAGAAACTGTAATGTTTGCCATTTTGGGGGCATTTATCCTTTCTCTTACCTATGTACCTATGATGGCTGCTTTGGGTTTGAGCAAGAATAGCAGCCATAAGCGTAATTTTTCGGACAGAATGATGGATTATTTCCAGAAACTTTACAGCCCACTGATTAAGAGCGCTATCCAGCACAAAGCAATTGTGGTCATCGCCGCAGTTGTGCTTTTTGTAGTCAGTATCATCATCTTTAACCGTTTGGGCGGTGAGTTTATCCCTCAGCTGGATGAAGGGGATTTCGCAGTGGAAACACGGGTATTGACAGGAAGTTCAATTGACCAGATGATCGAGGTGTCCCGTAAAGCACAAAAGATCATCCTCGGTTTCCCGGAAGTAAAGCAGGTGGTAAATAAGATCGGATCGGGAGAAATTCCTACGGACCCCATGCCAATTGAAGCAGGCGATATGATGGTAATCCTGAAGGAAAAGGGCGAATGGACTACTGCCAAAACGCGAGATGAGCTTGCTGATACCATGCAAAAAGCGCTCTCTGTAATATCAGGTGCAACCTTTGGATTTCAGCAGCCTATTCAAATGCGCTTTAACGAGCTGATCACCGGAGCTAAACAGGATGTAGTGTTAAAAATTTATGGTGAAGACCTTGATGTGTTGACAGGCGAGGCTTCAAAGATTGGGAAACTCATAAAGCCAATTGAAGGCGTTTATGATACCTATGTAGAAGAAGTAACGGGACTGCCACAAATACAGATCAAGTTTAACCGTGATAAAATTGCGCAGTACGGCTTAAATATTGAAGAGATTAACCGGACAATTAAGACTGCATTTGCTGGCGAAACCGCAGGATTGGTTTATGAGGGGGAAAAGCGCTTTGATATGGTTGTGAGGTTGGATAAGCAAGATAGGCAGGATATTGGGAATGTCCGTGGACTGTACATTTCTACACCTATGGGTAAGCAAATCCCTTTGGAAGAAGTAGCGTCAGTGGAATTTAAAAATGGACCAAATCAAATCCAGCGTGATGATACCAAGCGAAGGATTACTGTTGGCTTTAATGTTCGTGACCGTGATGTGGCCAGTATTGTAAAAGAGATCCAAACCAAAATTGATCAAAAGATAAAGTTCCCCGCTGGTTACTATGTTACCTATGGCGGCCAATTTGAAAACCTTCAGGCAGCAAATAAAAGATTGGCGTTTGCACTTCCGGTAGCTTTATTACTGATCCTTTGTCTGCTCTATTTCACTTTTAATTCTATGAAACAGACCTTATTGATCTTTACCGCCATCCCGCTTTCCGCTATTGGTGGTGTCTTTGCCTTGCTGATCAGGGATATGCCTTTCAGTATTTCTGCAGGTGTTGGTTTTATTGCACTCTTTGGTGTCGCAGTCTTAAATGGAATTGTGCTGATTTCAGAATTCAACCGATTAAAAGAAGAAGGAATGACTGATATAAATGAAAGAGTGCTTATAGGAACTAAAATCAGGTTGCGTCCGGTACTCATGACGGCAGCAGTTGCTTCATTGGGCTTTCTACCTATGGCCATTTCTAATTCCTCAGGAGCAGAAATTCAGCGTCCTTTAGCTACCGTGGTGATTGGTGGATTGTTAACCGCTACATTGCTTACCCTTTTGGTGCTTCCGGTGTTATACATCTTTTTTGAGAAAAAATTTAACAAACCTAAATCAAATACTGCGCTGAACATACTGGTTGTTCTGGTATTGTCATCTGTTTTGTTGATGCCTTCGGGAACATTTGCTCAAACCAGTAAGCCCGAAAAGTTAAGTCTTCAACAAGCGATTGATCTTGCCTTAAAAAATAATAACAGCATTAAGGCGGCAGCCTTTGGAGTTGATTATCAAAAGGAACTCAAAAAAGGAAGCCTCGCGCTTGAACGTACTAATGTGATCTATCAGCAGGGACAGATCAACAGTAATGCAAGGGATAACCATATCAGTATTAACCAAAAAATCGAATTTCCTACCGTTTATTCTCAGCAGTCCAAATTGGCAGCAGAACAGGTAACAATGGCGCAGGGGCAATTTGATGTACAGGTATTGGTGCTGATTAACAAGGTTAAAAGTGTCTACTATAAGCTGGTATATCTTGGAGAAAAGAAGAACCTGATCCACTACCAGGATAGCCTGTATACCAATCTGTTAAAGGCCAGTGATCTGCGTTACCGTACAGGAGAAAGTAACCGATTGGAAAAGGTAACCTCGGAAACCCAGTCAATGGAACTTAAAAATGCACAGCGACAAGTTGAAGCAGATATTCATATCGCTGAAAAGGAACTGCAAACCCTGCTCAACACGAACCGGCAGGTTATTGTTCTTGAAAATAAACTTCAGAGAAAGCCTTTTATCTCTGCACAGGACAGTGTAATGCTTTCAGACAATCCTTACCTGAATTCTTTAAAACAGGAGGTAAAGGTAAAACAACAGGAAACCCGTCTCCAAAAAGCAAAGGGACTGCCTGATTTTTCGGTCGGGTATTTTAGCCAGTCTTTCAATGGGATACAGAACTTTAATGGAGCTACACAGAACTATGCCGGATCGGACCGTTTCAGTGGCTTTCAGATAGGTATTGGTATTCCCTTGCTGCCAGGGGGAAATAAGGCAAAAGTAAATGCAGCTAAAGTAAACCAGCAGATTGCATCTGCGAATTTACAGGATCAGCAAAGTATTTTGAAGGGCAATTTTAGTCAGCTTTTGGAGCAGAATCAAAAGCATGCCAGCACACTGGACTACTATGAACAAGGTGCTTTAAAACAAGCTGATCTGATCATTAAAAATGCGGATGCCGGGTTTAGGGGAGGTGAAATCGCTTACCTGCAATACCTTCAAAGTCTGGCACTGGCCATTAAAATTAAATCTGATTATCTGGACGAGCTATTTGCTTACAACCAGAATCTATTGGATATAGAAAATATCATCGGTAAGAAGTAAAAACAGGAAATAGCAAAATGAAAACACTAAATTTTATCGCAGCTTTCATGCTGTCACTTTTCACCCTAACGGCCTGTAATCAGGCTGCCAAAGAAGAAAATAAGGAAGAGGCTACCGCTAAACCTGGTAATGAAGTAATCTTATCTAAAGATCAGTATAACCTGGCTGCCCTGCAAACCGGTAAATTGGAAATGCGCTCATTGAGTGATGTCATCAAGGCCAATGGTGCTATTGACGTCGCACCAGAAAATATGGTTTCTATATCTGCTCCTTTAGGCGGGTATATCAAAAGTTCCGGTTTGTTATTGGGTCAACAGATCCACAAAGGACAAGTGATTGCCATCATTGAAAATCCTGAATTTATCGACATTCAACAGGAATATCTGGAAAGCAAAAGCCGTTTTGAGTTCCTGGCACTGGAATACAAGAGACAGGAACAGCTTAGAAAAGAAGATGTAAACTCGGCAAAAACTTTCCAGCAGGTAAATTCTGAGTATAAAATGATCCAGGCCAGAATGAGTGGATTAGAGCAAAAACTATCCCTAATTGGGATCAATGCGAGGAGCCTTCAATCTGGAAAGATTTCTAAAACCAGCAATTTGTATTCCCCCATTAACGGATATGTAACCCTCAGCAACGCAACTACAGGAAAATATGTTAATCCAACTGATGTAATCTTTGAACTGGCCAATAAAAGTGAAATGCACCTTGCATTGAACGTTTACGAAAAGGATGCCGCTAAAATTAAGGTGGGCCAATCCATAAAATTTGCGTTGGCAAATGAAACGGGATACAACCGTAATGCCCGAGTTTTTTTAATCGGAAAATCGACTGGTACTGAGGGAACGGTGCCTGTTCATTGTCATTTGCTTGATGGCGGAAATACAAGTCTTTTCCCGGGCATGTACGCTAAGGCAATGATTGAAACGACAAATCAGACTGTTCCGTCCCTACCCAATGAGTCTATCGTGCAATCTGATGGTATGGACTATATCTTCATTCAGACTTCTTCTTCGGAGACAAAAGGATTTATATTTAAGATGATCCCGGTAAAAAAAGGTATTGAACAGGAAGGGTACACAGAGGTCATATTGCCAGAGAATTTCGACCGCAACTCCGCTGTCGTACTTAAAGGGGCTTACACCTTGCTCTCGGCAATGAAAAATGTAGAGGAATAATGACGCAGGCAAAACTCATAACGGTGTTAAAGGAGCCTTTTCAAGCACTAAGGGATAAGGCATTTGCTACCCTGTACTTCGCACAAACCATCAGTTTGCTGGGTGATGCTTTTACTTGGGTAGGACTTGCGTTGTTGTCCTATCAGTTTGGTAAGGGAAATTCAGCTGTAATTCTAGCCTCAGCATTAACACTCAGAGTGATTGCCTTCATCATTTTTTCTCCCTTTGCCGGAGTATTAGCGGATCGGGTCGACCGGAAAAAAATATTATATATCACGCATTTTATCAGAATGGGAATCATTTGCTGTCTGCCTTTTGTAAATGTAGAATGGCAGATATATGTACTGGTTTTTCTTTTAAATGTGTTTAATGCTTTTTTTACGCCTACTTATAAATCCATAATTCCACAAGTAGTTGACCAGAAGAATTACCGGCAGGCCATTGGGCTATCTATAGCTACATTTCAATTGCTGGGGGTACTTGGGCCAGGCCTTGCAGGTATTATTGCCGTGTGGTTTGGAGCAAGGGATATATTCTTTGTGGATGCTGCATCGTTTATTCTTGCAGGTATCTTGATCCTCATGCTTCCAGCTCAACAGATCAGCAGACCCGTTCGTTTAATATCAAAGAAGCCATTATCTGCATGGGCAGATGTTGTTAAAGGAGCAAAATTGCTCTTCGGAAATAAGCTGATCCGATTTGCCCTAGCCATTGAATTTATTTCTGCAATTGCAGGGGCACAGATCTTAGTCAATACCATAGGCCATATAAAAAATGGACTTTTACTAGGTGATAAACAATATGGCTGGGCAATGGCTGCCTTTGGTATCGGTGCAACCGTAGCAGCTTTTGTTGCGGGCAATCTGGACAAGTCAAAAAGTAGGCGTGCATCGTTAATAATTGGCGTATTGCTGCTTGGATTGGCTATCACTGGAGCAAATTATGTCAGTTACGCTGTTTTGCTGATTTTTTGGCTTCTTGCAGGATTAGGCCAAAGCTTAGCCGAAATGCCCTCCGAAACCTTGATAGGGGAAGATATAGCTTCAGATGAGCAAGGGAAAGTATTCGGATCCCATTTTGCCTTTTCCCACTTATGGTGGGTGATTGCTTATCCCATTGCCGGATTCACCGGAAGCCATTTTCCAAGAAATGATTTCTTTTATGGCGGCATCATTTCATTGGGGATATTGGTGATTGCTGTTCTTTTTACTCAAAAATTAAATAAGCAATAGATTCTATAATCAACTAATAAAACCGGATATCATAAACTCATCTATTAGCTTTTTAAATAGACGAGCTTTATGATAAATGAATAAATATGTGAAAAAAGCCCAGAATTATTTACACTTATTTCTGCATTTTTATGCTGTGCATAGTCATGAAACGCAAAGCCATCTTCTTTCTAGTGGTGTTTACCTTCATCGCTATTGGTTTTGAGCTTGTCCAAAACTCAGATTAATTAAATGAATTGTGGTTAATTATATTGGCGGAGAATCCAATAATTATATAACATATTTTCGTAATAATGTAACAAGGAAAGAATATTTTGTAATTACATTAGCATTATACTTATATTAGATTTGTGAAACGCACGGCAGTCCTGATAATAACAATGATCTATATGCTATCCTCTTTGGGGATGGCTGTAAACCGTTTTTATTGCTGTGGAAGACTGGCTTCGGTAAAACTTATCCTTGCCTTACCGGACCAGAACGATGTTCAGTCCAAAACAAAGGATAACTGCTGTAAGAACGAAAGACAGAATTTAAAGATAAAGGATACCCATTTCAGTGCTGACGTGCTCATACTGGATGCTCCAATGCCTGCCCTACTTCCCGAACCGATCCGGTTTTCACATGTAAATCTTTTTACTGAGCGTGCTGTCGTTCAGTCTTATCAGGCCAACGCCCCGCCCGGGCAGCCCGAAACACCGATCTATATCCTCAACTGCACTTACCGGATTTAATTCTCTTTTCTGCCTTTTCCTATCTGGAGAAGATTGCGGAGCATTTCCTTTTTAATCAATTTTCTTAATTATAAATCACGCGTAGGTCATTGTTTGGCTCTATGCCATTATTCTTCCTAAAATTCCAACAAATGAAAAAATTAGTTTTCGTGGCATTTGCCATGCTGTTTTCCGGTATCTCCCTATTTGCGCAGACTCCCGCCAAGCCCACTAAACAGGGTACAGTAAAAACAAAAAAGGCTGTTGCCCCGAAAGTGCAGTACACCTGCACGATGCACCCAGAAGTTTTAAGCGACAAACCCGGGAAATGTCCCAAATGCGGCATGACGCTCGTAAAAAGGGAAGCGCCTAAAAAGCAAACAGGTAAAATGAAAATGTAAGTTCATCATGCCCGGAACGGCGTGTTCCGGGCCAATTATAATTAAGATGATCAATCAACTTATTTCCCTGTCCTTAAAGAACAGGTATATTGTCCTGCTGGTCGCAATAGCCTTATTTGCATGGGGCAGTTATGCCATCCGCGAAAACCCAATCGATGCCATACCCGATCTTTCGGAAAACCAGGTAATCGTTTTTACCGAATGGCAGGGCCGGAGTCCCCAGATCATGGAAGACCAGGTGACCTATCCCTTGGTGAGCAACCTTCAGGGCATTCCCAGGGTCAAGGCGGTCCGTGCTACATCCATGTTCGGGATGAGCTTTGTTTATATTGTTTTTGATGATAAGGTAGATGTCTACTGGGCACGGAGCCGTGTGCTTGAACGGCTAAACTATGCACAACGTTTATTGCCTGAAGGTATTACGCCAACACTTGGCCCTGATGGAACTGGGGTTGGGCATGTGCTTTGGTATACCCTTGATGCGAGGGGCATAGATCTTGGCGAGCAGCGCGCACTCCAGGACTGGTATATCAAGCTCGGCCTGCAGACGGTTCCCGGCGTAAGTGAAATCGCTTCCTTCGGAGGGTTTGAAAAACAGTACCAGATCAATATTGACCCACATAAACTCAATTACTATAACATTCCTTTATCCCAGGTACTTAAGGCCGTCAAGAGCAACAACAACGATGTCGGTGGCCGCAAGTTTGAAATGAACGGAACCGGCTACATTGTCCGTGGCCTCGGTTATATCAAAAGCCTGAAGGATGTTGAGGATATCTCGATCGGCACGATAAAAAGTGTTCCTGTCAGGGTACGCGATATTGCCACCGTTCAGATGGGCGGAGACCTGCGCCTGGGCATCTTTGATGAGAACGGCACAGGTGAGGCCGTTGGGGGGATCGTGGTGATGCGTTATGGCGAAAACGCAGACCAGGTTATCCACGCGGTCAAGGACAAGATGAAGGAGATCGAGCGCGGACTGCCTTCAGGTGTAAAGTTTAAGATTGCTTACGACAGGAGTGAACTGATCGAAAGCGCCATCAGCTCGGTAAAGCATACACTGATCGAGGAGATGATCACCGTATCCATTATTGTCATCCTGTTTCTGTTCAGTTGGAGAAGTGCCCTGAGCATCATCATCCAGATACCCATTACCATCGCAGCAAGCTTTATCCTACTCAATGCATTTGGCATCAGCTCCAACATTATGTCCCTGACCGGTATTGCACTTGCCATAGGCGTTATTGTAGACAACGGCATTGTCATGGTCGAAAATTCACACCGCAACCTATCCATTGCACAAGAAGAAGAAACGTTATGACCACATCCGAAAGAATCAAAATTATAGAAGCCTCCTGCAAACAGGTTGGCCGGGGTGTCTTTTTCTCAACCCTGATCATTGTCGCTTCTTTTCTGCCGGTATTTTTGCTCGAAGGGCAGGAAGGCAAGCTGTTTGGCCCGCTGGCATGGACAAAGACATTTATACTGGCCATAGATGCTGTTCTGGCAGTAACACTGGCACCCGTGCTGATCTCGTTTTTTCTAAAGGGAAAGCTAAGGACTGACGCGCATAACCCATTGAACCGAACCCTTGAAAAAATCTATCAGCCCATCCTCAGCTGGTGCATGAAATGGAGGAAGACAACAATCGGGATCAATATCATTGCACTTCTGATCAGTGTCCCATTGCTGCTCAGTCTGGGCAGTGAATTTATGCCCCCGCTTGACGAAGGATCGATCCTGTTTATGCCGGTAACCCTGCCCGATATTTCCAATTCGCAGGCCAAACAGTTATTGCAGGTACAGGACAGGATCATTAAAAGTGTACCCGAAGTCAAAAATGTACTGGGCAAAGCCGGCAGGGCAAATACAGCCACGGATAATTCTCCAATCAGTATGGTAGAAACGATTGTTCTTCTAAAGCCCAGGAGCGAATGGCGCAAGGGCATTAAAAAAGAAGACATCATAAATGAACTCAATGCGAAGCTTCAGATCCCCGGGGTGGTAAACGGATGGACCCAACCGATCATCAACCGCATCAATATGCTCTCTACCGGTATCCGTACCGACGTAGGTTTAAAAGTTTATGGGCAGAACCTGGATACCCTCTACGCTTTATCCGGCAGGATGAAGCAGGCACTACAGGGACTGAACGGGGTCAAGGATCTATATGTGGATCCGATTACCGGCGGGCGCTACTTGGATATACAGGTTGATAAGGAAGCAATAGGAAGATATGGACTCAGTGTAGACGATGTAAACCAGGTGGTAGAAAGTGCCCTGGGCGGCATGAACGTTACGCCAACCATTGAGGGCCGGAGGCGCTTCAGCGTAAACCTAAGGCTGGCACAGGATTATCGGAGCAGCCTGGATGAGATCAGGCGCACACTGGTGCAGACCCCATCATTCGGGCCTGTCCCGCTATCTTCGGTTGCCCATATTACCATCAGTGACGGGCCGGCGATGATCCAGTCAGAAAACGCACTGCTGCGCGGAACGGTACTCTTTAATGTACGTGGCCGTGATCTGGGCAGTACAGTCAAAGAAGCGCAGGATAAACTGAACGGTATGGCGAAAACCCTGCCCAAGGGATATTTTATAGAATGGAGCGGACAGTACGAGAACCTGATCCGTGCCGAACGTACGTTGAAGCTCGTTATGCCCATTGTGCTGCTGATCATTTTCGCCTGCCTGTATTTTGCTTTTCATTCGATAAGGGAAGCCTTCTTCAGTCTTATCTCTATCCCCTTTGCCCTGATCGGCGGGGCATATATGGTTTATTTTTTTGGTGTGCATTTATCTGTTGCTGTTGCAGTAGGTTTTATTGCCCTGTTCGGTATTGCCGTTGAAACGGGGATCGTGATGGTCATATACCTCAATGATGCCATGCAGCGGCTGGTCGCGGAGAAAGGTAATTCCAGCGAAACAATCAGTAAAGAAGACCTGCGGACCTATGTGATGAACGGCGCGGTAAAGCGGCTGCGCCCAAAACTGATGACTGTCTGCGTCGCCCTATTTGGTCTGGTTCCGGTATTATGGGCTACAGGGACAGGAAGTGACGTGATGCTGCCGATCGTGCTTCCCATGATTGGCGGTGTATTAACCTCTTCAACGCATATACTCCTTGTTACCCCACTCATTTTTCTAATGGTCAAAGAGCACGAACTCAGGAAGTATGGCAAACTGGAAGTGCTGGACGTAAAAGAATAAAGCCATGAAAATAAATCATCGAATAATATACGGCCTATTGTTGTGTACCCTTAGCTTAACGGTTAAGGCACAGCAGGAATACCTATCATTGGACAGCGTGCTGGCAAGGGTTGCGGCCAACCCCTTATTGCGGACTTACGACGCGCAGATCAATGCGCAGAATGCCTACGCGGGCTCTGCCAGAAGCCTGGATGCCCCAAAGCTGAGCGCAGGACAGTACCAGACGCCTTATCAGCTTAAGCCCGATGGCGGTTCCTTTATGGTTACTGCCGATCAGATGTTCACCAACCCGGCCAAGCTCCGTGCAAAGGAAAACTACATGAAAAGCATATCCAGGGTTACCGCCGAAGAAAAGAAATACATGAACAACCAGTTGAACGCACAGGCCAAACAATATTATTTTGAGCGGGCAATCCTGGAAAAGAAACTGGCACTTTTGGATAACACCAGTGGCTTACTGGAATACATGTTAAAGGCTTCCAATATCCGGCTTACCTATGGAAAGGAAAAACTGGATAATATCTATAAGACCAAAGCTGAACTGTTTCAACTGGACAATAGCCGGGAAGAAATTAAAAGTGAAATCAAACAGAAAAATATCCTGCTCAATACACTGATGAACCGGGACAAGGGGCAGGATTTTATGGTAGACACGAGTCTTGTGGTCAGGGATTATGCGGCTACAGTGACCGATACGGCTACACTTGCATCGGTACGGAGCGATATCAGGGGGATTGATCGCAGTATAGAACTGCAACAGCTTAATGCCAAAGTAGAATACAGTAAACGTAAACCCGACTTCGGGCTGCAGGCGGGACATATGTTCAGTTATGGCGGGATGCCCAACCAGTACATTTTAATGGGTTCCATTACCATTCCGATTGCACCCTGGTCTTCCAAAAGCTATAAAGCAAACCTGAAGGGCAATCAATACGAAATCGATCAGCAGCGCGAGCGCAAGACTTCGCTCCTCAACCAGGCAGAAGGAGAGCTGGCTGGACTGAAGGCTGCATGGACAGGTAAATCCAGGCAGTTGAAAAACTACCGGCAGAACATTATTCCCGCCCTGCAGAACAGTTATAAAACATCGCTCCTGGCCTATGAACAGAATACCGGTGAACTGCTACCGGTACTGGAAAGCATAAAAAGTCTGCAGACAGCCAGGATGGACGCTTTAGAGCGCTTAGGTGAAATATTATCAATACAGGTAGCTTATGAAAAAGAAAATGAAATGCATTAGGATCATATTACCGGCCATTCTTTTTGGTACGTTGCTGATCGCCGCCTGTTCCAATCCAAAACAGGCACCGGTCCAGGCTCAATCCAAAACCGCTATACAATATACCTGTCCGATGCATCCACAGATATTGGAGGATCACCCTGGCAATTGTCCGATCTGCAGGATGACATTGGTGAAAAAATCTGGTCAGGCCAGCGAAGGTTCCGGCATCAGCTTGAGTACAGTTTTGGAGCCTGTTAACAGTACGGTGATCTCCTCGGTGGCTTTTGCCTTGCCCCAGGAAAAAGAAGTGGCCACGCAGGTCTCTGCAGAAGGCTATCTGGATTTTGATACCCGGACGTTCAACAATATCGCCTCGCGTTATTCCGGACGCATCGAAAAGATGTACATCAAATTCGCCTTTCAGAAAATCCATCCCGGACAGCGGATCTTCGATATATATAGTGCAGATATGGTAACCGCTCAACAGGACCTGATCTATATCACAAAGAATTCTTCAGGCGAAACCGAGCTGCTCAGGGCTGCTAAACAAAAACTATTGCTGCTGGGAATGACAGCTGTCCAGGTTGAACAGGTAGTCAGAACGGGCAAAGCATTTTATAGCCTACCGGTATACAGTGCCTACGAAGGACATGTCCATGATGCTGCACATAGCCAGATGGCGGGGCCAGTGGGTTCAGACCAGAGGCCTGACTTCAGCCGTAACATGCCCCTTGCTATAAAAGAAGGAATGTATGTGGAAAAAGAACAGACGCTGTTCAACGTTGTTGATCCCCACAGGCTGTGGGCCATTATCAAAATTGACAGAAATTCACTGGCCAGCTTACAGTTAAATCAACCGGTTAAGATTACCCTGCCGGATCTGCCAGGTAAAACGCTAAATGGGAAAGTAGATTTTATTGAACCTACCCTTCAGCAAGGTGACAAGACAGTTAGCGCTAGGGTTTACCTGGACAATATGGAACATCAGCTGAAGGTAAACAGTTTAATCAATGCCTCGATAGAGACGGGAAAATCCAAAGGGCTTTGGATACCGAGGTCTGCTCTGCAGGATCTTGGGCAGACAAAAATAATCTGGTTAAAAAAAGGCAGCTCATACTATGCACATAGCGTAAATATTGGGAGTTTCAAAGGAAACGAAATACAGATAACAAGAGGCCTTTCCGCAACCGATACGCTGGCGGTAGATGCAGGGTATTTAACAGACAGTGAGAGTTTTATCAAAACGAAGGGTCATGAATAATATAAAAAGAATTAACCTGAAAAGGATCTGTGTCTTACTGTTTGTGGTGCTATCAGTAAGTATATTTAACAGCTGCAAACAGAAAGTACAGTCGGTGGTAAAAGCAAAAAGCAAATTTTACTATACCTGCTCGATGCATCCACAGATACATGAAGACCATCCAGGCAACTGTCCGATCTGTGGTATGAAGCTGATCAAAGTTGAGTTTACAGGTTCAGGGAATTCAGCCACGGAAAAAATAACATTAACCGCAAGCCAGATCCAGCTAGCCGGCATAACGGTTGATACGGTAAGGGAAGAAAATACAGGGAGCGAAAAACTTCTGACCGGAACAGTTGTTACAGATGAAAGCAGGGCAGAAGAGATCAGTGCAAGACTAGCCGGACGGATACAGCGTTTATTTGTAAGGTCTGTAGGAGAGAAAATAACAATGGGTCAGGCAGTGTATTCCATTTATAGTGAAGACCTCTTATCAGCCGAAAAAGAATACCTTTTGGCCCGGCAGCAGCAGAAGGTATTAAATAATCCCGATGTAGATTATGACGCGCTGATCAGTACGGCGGAGCACAAATTATTATTATGGGGGCTGAATGCCGCCCAGATCAAAAGCCTTTCTTCTTTGTCCAAAACTTCGGCGACAGCTACCATATACAGTAAGGTCAATGGAACGGTAAGTGATATAGCGGTCCATGAAGGTGACTATGTAACCGAAGGGATGGCTATATTAAAAACGCAAGGGTTGAACAGTCTATGGGTTGAGGCGCAGTTATACGCCAGCGAAAGCGGAAACTATAAGGAAAATGATCCGGTGAACGTTTCTTTTCCGGACCTGAACGGACAGGTTATTAAAGGCAAGGTGGAATTCATAAACCCTGAACTATCAGATGAATCTAAGGTTGTGCTCATCCGGATCGCAGTTCCAAATACGCAAGGGCTGATCAGGCCGGGGATGTTGGCATACATTTCCATTGATAATGGAAAACAGAATGCTGTTGCTGTGCCCAGATCTTCAATACTCGCAGGAGGTAAAGGCAATAAGGTATGGATCAAAAATAGTGATGGAAGTTTTTCTGGAAGAAAGGTCAGTACCGGAGCAGGGAACGAGGGTTATGTGCAGGTATTGTCCGGCATTTCACCAGGTGAAATAGTGGTCACAACTGGAGCCTACCTGTTGGAGAGTGAATCGATATTTAAAAATGGAGGGTAAGGTTATGATTTGGTGCGTCATATGTTATGGATAAATACCCATGGTAAGTAAAATTTGGCATAGTATGTAACTTGATTGCGCTAAATACTGTCTGGACTTTGTAGAAAAGCAAATCCAGCATTTGACAGGTCGGAGTCGGCGAAACGAAATTACTTTTCGAGGGGCCGAAAAATATTGAAACAAGTTCAATGTCAGAAATTTGAGGTGATTTTCTAATATAATTATATAAAAGATATGGAAAATTATATAAATTTAATTTCGCATCTTTATATAGATTTGTAGTCTGATGAAAACCAAAGCCATCTTTCTTTTAGTGATTTTTCTGCTCAACACTGTAGTTGGCCTTGCCTGTGCAGTTGGAATGGAAAGAGATAATCACGGAGAAATTGATGATCATGTTTCCTCTAAAAAGAATAATCACAAACATGATCATCAGCATAAAGGTGCCCATGTGCATAAACACAGTGCTTCAAATGGACCGAATCTTTCAAAAGAAGATCCCTGTTGTAAGACTCTGGTCAACGACCTTGTGGTTCAGGGGAAGCTTGTTCCCCAAAGCGTTAAAAACCAGGTTATCCTACCTGTTCAATTGCTTCCAGATTATAATTACAATTATTTAATTCCCTCTGTCAAACTGGCTCTCATAAAGAGTGTTTACGCCGGACAACGGGAGCGGCCACCCAATAGGGACATCCGGATTACCATCAATAGCTTTCAGATATAAGATTTCATCACGAATTACCAATAGAGCCCGTGTTACACTGACATGGTGCCTGACTTTCGCGCGGTCAAAACTCCTGCGGAAAAAGTGTAAACATTTAATCTTAAAATCATGAAAAAAATATTTCTTCTAGTTGCCCTATTGGCAATCGTTTTCACTGGCCGCATCCTTGCGCAAAATAGCCAGACACAGTCACTTTTAACTTCTTATTACGATATCAAAAATGCATTGATAAATGCAGATGCTACAGTCGCCGCCTCAAAAGCCGCTGAGTTTTCCAAAGAGTTGGTCAATATGGACATGAAATCAATGGCAGAAGCCGATAGGAATATGTTTATGGGTTTGAAGGATAAGCTTGCCTTTGATGCCAAACACATATCGGAGAGTAAGGATATTGCCCATCAGAGAGAACATTTCGCAACTTTTTCTGCCAATCTTTTTAAACTGGCGAAAGCGGTTAAACTCACCAAAGCGCCTGTTTATTATGCCTACTGTCCGATGAAAAAGAGCTATTGGCTTTCTGATAGCGCTGGCATCAAAAACCCTTATTTCGGTAAGCAGATGCTGACCTGTGGTGCAGTAAAAGAGACTATCAAATAATTCATATTGTTATTGAACGGACATTTAGCATTGAGATGTTTTGGTCCGTTCAATATAGCTGTGTGCATATATTCTACATACAGCTCGAAATAATTTATTCAAAATATATCAATAACAATGAAAACATTAATATATAGCCTTCTGGGCCCACTATTTTTCCTTGCCGCCTGTACAAATGGCAAACATGAAAAGCAAGATTCTGCTGTAGCGGATTCCACGACCAAAAATGTTTCTAGGGAAACCAATAAGGTAAAAAAATCCCAAACGGCTGCGCTTTTATCCGGCTATCTGAAACTGAAAAATGCCCTTACCACGGACGATGATAAACAAGCTGCTGCCGCAGGCAGTGAAATGGTCGCAGCGTTCGCCAGTTTTGATGAAAAATCATTGACTTCGGAGCAGGCCAGTGCATATAGCGATATTCGGGATGATGCCAAAGAGCACGCAGAGCATATCGGTTCCAATGCAGGCAATATTGCCCATCAACGAGAGCATTTCGATATGCTGAGCAAAGATATGTACGATATGATCAGGCTCCTTGGCGCTGACAAGCCCCTGTATGTTGACCGTTGTCCCATGTACAACAACAACAAGGGTGCGATGTGGGTGAGTGAGATAAAGGAGATCAAAAACCCTTACCTGGGAAAAACGATGCCGACCTGTGGTACTGTTAAGGAAGAACTGAAATAGCACAAAAATGACGGGCATAAAGAAAATCTTTCTTGGGCTATTAGTTATCTTCCTGCTTATGCAGATCTTACAGCCTGCACGCAATAAAAGCGTGCAGGTTATGCCTCAGGATATATCCACACTTGTTCCTGTGCCTGATGATGTACAGGGTATACTTAAAAAATCATGTTATGACTGTCATAGCAACAACACGGAATATCCATGGTATGCCTATGTTCAGCCGCTTCACTGGTACCTTAACAGTCACATACGATCGGGAAAAGAGGAGCTGAACTTTAATGAATTCGCCGGCTATACCTTGCGAAGGCGTCAGAACAAACTGCGGGCCATAGAAAATAGCTTAAAAGATGGTACAATGCCGCTTTCTTCTTATATCCTGATCCACAGAAATGCAATATTAGATCCGAGGGAAAAGTCGATACTCATAAAGTGGGTAAAGAATTCAAGGGATAGTTTGAACAGAAAGAATCTCACTGCTCTTTAAATTAACAAAGAAATGAAAAATATTTTAACAGTCTTTTTATTGATACTCTATTCTGTGGTTTCCGCCCAGGATATGAAGGGAATGAAAATGGACAAGAACGGCAGTGCTGGTCAGTCCAGGGTAATCTATACCTGTGTGATGCACCCGGAAATACAATCGAAAAAACCCGGGAACTGTCCAAAGTGCGGAATGAAGCTTATCCTGCAGAAAGGTAAAGCGGATAAGGCAAAGACAGCTGATCTGCTCAATAAGAAACAGGAAGCAAAAAAGGGGGCTATGGAAGTCATGAAAATGCCGGCAGAAAAATTGGAAAGTAAGCCGAAACCAGAATCAGTAACCTATACCTGCCCAATGCACCCCGAGATCCATGATTCCAAACCTGGCAACTGTCCCAAATGTGGGATGAAGCTTGTTAAGGAAAAGCCCAAGGCTAACCCTGAGAAGAATGGGGAAATAAAGGAAAGTTCCAAAAAGAGTGAGGATATGGGTGATATGGCGGGCATGGCAATGGATGATAGCAGTTCTGACATGGAAAATATCAAAACTGCAAAGGCTAATTTGGGCCCGATTAGAACCGTTTCGAATAAATTTCCACCACGCACCGTGCGTTATGATCTTTACATAGCCGATACAACGGTAACTTATGGAAAAAAATCAAAGCGGGCAATTGCGGTAAATGGACAGATTCCTATGCCGACACTGACCTTTACGCAAGGCGATACCGCACTGATCTACGTGCATAATAATCTTGACGAGGAAACCGCGCTGCACTGGCACGGACTTTTTCTTCCGAACAAGATGGACGGTGTTCCTTTTCTGACCCAAATGCCGATCAAACCGCACGCTACTTACATCTATAAGTTCCCCATCGTCCAGCATGGAACGCACTGGTACCACAGCCACAGCGGCCTTCAGGAACAGATAGGTATGTATGGGGCTTTTATCATGAACAAACGGACGGAGTGGGATATTCCAACCCTTCCAGTAGTCATTAGCGAATGGACAGATATGAAGCCCGAGGAGGTTCATAGAAGCCTAAAAAATGCCAACGACTGGTTTGCCATCAAAAAAGGGACTACCCAGAGTTATGCAGAAGCGATCAGGACCGGACATTTTAAAACAAAGGTAGCCAATGAATGGAAGCGCATGAATGCCATGGATGTGA
>Ga0308165_1000670_pt1 | contig 57119 bp, 47 predicted proteins | sample PhyWR2_FD_201032 | JGI IMG/M metagenome (GOLD analysis project Ga0308165, IMG submission 201032) | Phyllosphere microbial communities from UC Gill Tract Community Farm, Albany, California, United States - DLSLW.R2 | ecosystem: Host-associated > Plants > Phyllosphere > Unclassified | place: USA... | reverse complement strand
GATATATTGCCAAAAAAAAAGACCCGACACAGAGGTCATTGACGACGTAGAATGATCCCTAAAGATACTATTCTCAATCATTTATAATAAATTTAAATATTAAAAACCTAACCCCAGGGTGGGCGACAGGACGTTTCTTTGTAAAAACATTTATCTTTCGTTAGCAATAACAACATACGAATATACATTTATCAGAGCGCCATATCATCGTACTCATTCCATAAGAACAGGACAATCAGAGCCTCATTTAACTCACCACATATTGCATGCCAACCAATGCGTTATTTCATCACTGTATAAATCTGTTATCTACAACACGAATATAAATCATCATCGACCTTAAATAGCATCAACGTAGTTCTTTTTATAGATGAATAATATCATTGATATATTGCTATCGGTAGGTATCAAGGTCGTTATCATCGGGTATTCATTTAAACAACCGATTTCCCCTGCTCCAAATTTAAGATTCCCTGATCTACAGAACAATAAATCACCGGTATACCGGTAAAACGACCCAGAAGTTCTATTTCAACAAGGGTAGTTTGATCACCGCGGTTTCACTAGACATCAGCGCCATGACGCTAATATTATTACGATTTATCGATATTCTACTTTTTGTGCCCCGCCTCTTAGCAGCGCCTGAGCAGCCAGAGAAGTCTGACCGGTTTGTGAACAGACCAGACCAAATTCACGATGAATAGCCAGTGTTAACGGCACGACACAAAGACCTCGACGTTCTTCCGACAGGATGGATGGCTACGCCCATCCCTTCACGCACCAGCATGCAGGCGCTTATCCAGTCGCGAGAATAAAGGGCTGTAGCGCCAATTCTTCAAGCATGATGCCACGTGCCTTAGTACGGTTTGCTTGATCATGATGGGCTGGCAATACCGCTACCCAAGCATCTTGCCCTAGAATAGCGTCAGCACGGCCAGGATATGGATTCATTACCATACCCATTTGATCAGCCACTCCTCAACTTCTTCATCACTACCTTCCAGTACCACGACTTCAATACCAGGATCGTAGCAGCCCTGGTAGCCATGCTGAGATTACTGAGGGAAAACTGCCCAGACGAATACGCCCTCCGCTCAAGCTACAGTTTTCTTCGGCCAGCACCCGGATAGCATCCAGCCGGACTAGCATATTTCTTGCCTGCCCTATTACCTGCTCACCCAATTCGGTCACACTAATATGTCGTCGCTCGCGGATAAATACCAGGAACCCGACTGGGCAATAGCCTGACTGGCACCACCTGCAAATAGTTGGGAGCGGGTGCGACTACAGGAATGGCTGAATTTCATAACCAGCGAACTACATACCAATTTAGCAAGGTTATTCAATGCCTCACTACCTGAGGAGACCAAAGTAATTTTTCGTGACAAGCTTTTCAAACGGTTTGATTTTCTTCAGATAACGCTTTCCAGCACAGCCTATGTAGCAGGTGACTCTTTCAGTATTGCGGATGCCTATCTTTTCACCGTGCTGAACTGGTGTAAATTCTTTGCTATAGATCTCAGTGGCTGGCCTGCACTATCGTCTTATATGACACAAATTAGTTTACGCCCGGCGGTGCAGGTGCAGGCCGCATTACATGCAGAAGCAATGCAATAAGAACAGACATCGCCCTAAATTACCTTTTAGGCTATCAATCAACGTTAATTAAACCATAGTGATTACCGAAGAACAGGGAGACAGCCTTGCCTCCATAAACAGTTTTACCTGTTCCTTTAACTACCAGATATACCGGCACCGATGACGGATTGATCTCCTACAAAATGAAGGAAAGACCGGATACTTCGGTTTAGCCCAGTACTATTTTTCAGTAGAATAAAACTATCAATATATGCATTAAATAAAATGTATACCGTTTTAATAAACGATACACATTTTTTATTTTCTCAGAGAAGATATTAATGATTAAGATGTATTAGAGTAAAGGGTATATCGCTTTCTTCATGCCTTGCGTTAAAATCACATCAATTTGAGAGGATACGGTATCTACCAGATTAGAATATTGACTTAAGTCGATACCCCAGTGCTTCTCATTCGCAAGAGTTTGGTTAACAAATTGACGTGTAGTAATATCCTTTCCGACTAAAGGCCAGGTATTGGAAAAATATGTCAACCAAATTTCATCATCCTGTAATGGGTAAGATAGCCCCTCTCTTTCTCCACGATAAAACACTAATAATGCGGCTAATGCAAAGCTTAGTCGCTCGGAAAAGCCCCCTTTCTCTAAACCCAATAATAGCTGGGGTAAGAGCCGTGTTTTAAATTTCGTCATGCTATTTAAAGCAATAGAGAGTAACTGATGTTTGATATAAGGGTTTTGAAATCTTCCCGTCACCGCGCTGGCAAATTCACGAAGCTCTGATTCCGGTAAGTCTAAAACAGGAATGATATCATCAGCGATCAATTTTTCAATGAACCGTCGGACATCCTCATCACACATTGCCTCACCTACGGTATCCAGCCCGAATAACCATGCCACTGGAACCATTGCTGTATGGGCACCGTTGAGGATAGCCACTTTACGCTCTTTATATGGTTTAATATCCGGAACAATATGGATATTCATTGAATATTGGTCAAGACATAATTCTTTTTCCAACCAGTCCGGCCCCTGAACGACAAATAAATAAAAATATTCTGCCGTATCCAAGAAACCATCTTGATATCCCAATGTTTTCTGTAATTCTTTTGCTTCTTCTTTTGGATAACCGGGCACAATACGATCAACCAGTGTCGAGCAAAATGTATTATCACTCTCTACCCATGAAATGAATTCAGGGGATAGTTTCCACTCCCGCGCATAGCGTAAAACTAAATATTTTAATACTTCGCCGTTATAGTCAATCAGTTCGCAGGGTATAATAACCCATCCTTTATCAGGTTCACCATGGAAAGTGTTGAATCGCTCTAACAGTAGACATGTCAATTTCGCAGGGTAACTTGTCGGAGGCATATCATCCACACTATCACCTTCATGATAGGTAATGCCAGCTTCCGTAGTATTAGAAAAAACAAAGCGAATATGTGGATCACGCGCTAACATTAAAAATGATTCAAATGACTTATAAGGATTAATTTCATTATTTACGCTACGAACAACGCGAAAGTCACTCACTTTTTCACCATTATCACCCAGTCCACGAATGATTGTGGTATATAAACCATCTTGAGTATTTAATGATGGTGGAAAATCAGTATCAATCGGACGAATAATAGTTACTCCAGCATTAAGCGCTGTATGTTCATTCAGAATATCTATAGCCCAGTCAACAAAAGCTCTTAAAAAATTGCCCTCACCGAACTGTATAACACGTGTTGGATACATATTTCCGGGAAAGTTTTCACGATTTAATATAGTCATAACGGGCTCTCCCTTTTAGAAATGAATAACGCCTTTGATGAGTTCACGATTATTAATGACCGATTCTTCATACTGTTCAGCAAGAGATATAAATTCATAATGATGAGTCAGCATCATGTCAGCATTAAGTTTATTATCCGCCATCAGACTGCCTACTTTTTGAAAGTCTTCTGGCGTTGCATTTCTGCTGCCCATCATCGTGGTTTCTTTTCTATGGAAATCAGGGTCAGAAATACTGAGGTTACCTTTAAATAAACCAACAAAAACAATGGTTCCACCATGACGAATCAAGTTTACCGCATTATTCATTGCGTGTTGATTTCCTGTAGCATCAATCACTTTAAGAGGAAGCGCTCCATCAAACTGTGCTCTCAGACTTGTTTCAAAATTAGCGTCGGAAGGATCGACGGCTACCAGAGAAATATTTTTTTCAACGTGTTGTCGCCTTATATAACTGGTGTCGGCTACTACCACTTGAGCACCATCCGCAGATGCAATCGCCGCAACGCCCAAACCAATCGGACCAGCGCCAACCACAAGCACTGCGTCACCCGGTTGAATAGCTGCTCGCCTTACCGCATGGGCACTAATTGCAAAAGGTTCAATTAAAGCAGCGGCTTCAGGGGCAATACCTTCGGTAGGAAGCAGGTTGCTAAACGGCACACTTAAAGATTCAGTAAAACCACCATCCTGATGAACACCAATAACAGAAATATTTTCGCAACAGTTCGTTTTACCACTCACACACGATGGGCATGTTTGACAGGCAACATAAGGAATTACAGAAACTTGCTGACCTACTCTAAATATATCAGACTCACTACCCAGTTCGACTATTTCACCGCAAATTTCATGACCAAGAACTCTTGGATAACTAAAAAAGGGTTGATTCCCTCCCCATGCATGAATATCTGTCCCACAAATACCGACAATTTTAATTTTTATCTTTGCTTCATTTTTTACCGGCGAATTAGAAACTCTCCTTTCCCAGACAAGTTTTTTAGGTTCAGTACAAACTAATACATTGATCATCGACATAATACTTTCCTTTTCAGACAGGGGAATTAAATAAATAACTGATAGCAGAAATGGCCTTTACGCAATTAATGAGTCAGGTAATGATATATCAGGAATATCCATCAATATTAAATCGACTTACAATGTATCCATTTAAGTTGATTTTTAAAAATCATAATACTAGCTATGCATGAAAAGACTTTTCCTTATCGGGCCTGCTTATTTCTTTAGGAGTAATTTCAACTAAAAATAAGAAGAATATGTAAATAACCACGTCAACTGTGACTTAGTTCTCATAAATCTGTACAAAATGTGGTTTTAATTATAATGTAATGATATGCAATTATTTTATTTTAATGTACGGATAAAAAACAGGAAATCATTAACCGACGCACGAATCAATCACATCAATGGAAGATAATTTTTTTTTCTCATTATCCTCAATATCAAATGACTCCATCACCCTGAAAATATGGATTCGTTTACCATTTAGTCATGACTTAAATACATTAAGTTGATATTTTCTCTCAATGATACTGGATGAGAAGGAGTTTGATGTGGATAGTATTAACAGTACTCTTACCCAAGACGGCAATGCTAAAAATAAAAGTAAGACGTATGAAAGTAACGAAGCTGAACGACCGCTACCCGCTAAAAGCAAACGATTAAAAAAGATACAAGTAATGGCGATGATTTTATTATTTCTCGCCGCCGTTATTAACTATCTCGATAGAAGCTCTCTTTCTGTTGCGAACTTAACAATACGTGAAGAACTCGGACTGAGTGCAACAGAAATAGGTATTCTATTGTCTGTATTCTCACTTGCTTATGGTATTGCTCAATTACCCTGTGGCCCGCTACTGGATAGGAAAGGCCCGCGTTTAATGTTAGGTATCGGAATGTTTTTCTGGTCACTACTCCAGGCGTTGTCCGGTATGGTTCATTCTTTTACCCAGTTTGTTTTAGTACGTATTGGAATGGGGATTGGTGAAGCACCGATGAACCCTTGCGGTGTCAAAGTCATCAATGACTGGTTCAATATTAAAGAACGTGGCAAACCAATGGGCTTTTTTAATGCTGCATCAACGGTCGGTGTTGCAATCAGCCCCCCTATTCTTGCTGCAATGATGTTGGTTATTGGTTGGCGTGGCATGTTTATCACCATCGGGATCATGGGTATTTTTCTCGCGATTGGTTGGTATATGCTGTACCGGAATCGTGAAGAAATCATGCTCACGGAAGATGAGCAACGTTATCTCAATGCAGGCAGTGTCAGTGCAAAGCGTAATCCATTAAGTTTCATCGAATGGCGGGGATTATTTAAGAATCGCACCATGTGGGGCATGATGCTCGGTTTTAGCGGTATAAACTATACTGCCTGGCTTTATCTGGCATGGCTACCTGGGTATCTGCAATCATCTTATAATCTTGATCTAAAAAGTACGGGCATGATGGCGGCAATTCCGTTCATGTTTGGTGCTGTCGGTATGCTGTTAAACGGTTATGTTACTGACTGGATAGTTAAAAAAGGTATTTCGCCGTTAAGAAGTCGTAAAGTGAGCATCGTTATCGGCATGGTCTGTTCTGCAATGTTTACCTTTATTGTGCCACAGGCAGAAACCTCTCTCTCTGCCGTTTTGTTAATCGGTATGGCTCTGTTCTTTATTCACTTTGCAGGAACCTCTGCCTGGGGGATCATCCATGTTGCGGTCGCATCCAGGATGACGGCTTCTGTCGGCAGCATCCAGAATTTCGCTAGTTTCATCTGCGCCTCTTTTGCACCTATAGTTACCGGTTTTATTTTAGATAAGACGAATTCATTTAATTTAGCATTAATTATATGTGGTTGTGTCACTTTGCTAGGCGCTATCTCCTATGTTTTCCTGGTTAAGGATCCGATTATTGACACACAGTAATAATTAAAATTATATACACAAAAAACACATGATAAATATTCAACATACGATCAAAATCTTATTCTAGCTATGAACACAATAGTTTTATGTGGAGCTCGTAATGAATGAATATATATTAATACATGCTAATGACTCTGTTGTCCTTGCCTTAAAACCGTTAGCAGCGGGCTCCATTATTACAATTAATGGACATGGTATTTTATTAAAATAAGATGTCGAACGTGGTAGTAAAATTGCTATTAAACCGATTAATAAAGGTGATGAAATTCTGAAATACGGTTGTCAGGTAGGTTTTGCAGTTGAATCCATCACACCCGGCGAGTGGGTTCATACTCATAATATCAAGACGGCGTTATCAGATGAAAAGGAATATGAATATGAATATAATCCTGACTTCCCTCAAATTTCAATTAATCAGCCAGATATCACTATTAACGCCTATCCGCGGAAAAATGGTGACTTCGCTATCAGAAATGAACTTTGGGTTATCCCGACGGTAGGATGCGTTAACGCCATTGCCCGTCAGATGATTACTCGTTTTGAAAAAGAAAATACGCTTAGCGGTATTGATGGCATCTATCTTTTCACCCACCCTTACGGATGCTCCCAGTTAGGCGATGATCATGAGAATACGCGTCGTATTCTTGCAGATATGGTACATCATCCTAACGCGGGTGGTGTTCTGGTTATAGGACTAAGATGCGAAAATAATCAGGTTGATGCTTTTAAAACGCTGACCGCGGAAATTGATCCATCACGAGTACATTTTATGGTAGCTCAACAGGAAGATGATGAAGTAACGGCCGGATGCCAGCACTTAAGTGAAATTTACCAGGTGATGAAAAACGATTGTCGACAGCCCATTTCTATCGGTAAATTACGCATCGGTCTGGAGTGCGGTGGCTCTGATGGTCTTTCTGGTGTCACTGCTAATCCTCTGTTGGAACAGTTTTCTGACTACCTTATTTCATTGGGGGGCAGCAGTGTCTTGACGGAAGTTCCGGAGATGTTTGGAGCAGAACATATCCTCTTCTCTCGTTGTAAGGACCGGCATACTTTTGATAAAGCAGTAAAAATGGTGAATGATTTTAAACGCTATTTCATTAGCCACTCTCTGCCTATTTATGAAAATCCATCACCGGGTAATAAAAAAGGGGGGATTTCAACGCTTGAAGATAAATCATTAGGTTGTACACAGAAAGCCGGCAGTTCTGCGGTGGTTGATGTTTTAGGTTATGGCGACAGACTGCGCCATGCAGGCCTTAATTTACTGAGTGCGCCAGGAAATGATGCTGTTGCAACATCGGCTCTTGCTGCATCAGGATGCCATATGGTGCTGTTTACTACAGGTAGAGGAACACCATACGGTGGTTTTGTTCCAACGATAAAAATAGCGACTAATAATGAATTAGCAGAACGAAAGCCTCATTGGATTGATTTTAATGCAGGGGTACTGATATCAGGAAAAACCATGGATGAAACCTTATATTATTTTATTAAACTGATTGCTGAAATAGCAATCGGCAATCAACTAACATGTAATGAGAAAAATAATTTTCGTGAATTGGCTATATTTAAAAGCGGTGTAACCCTATAATCAATGCATATATTTAAATAATTAAATATCGATAAAATAATAGTATCGATAATTAATCAGTGAAACATCACCCGGTGAGTATTAAGTATTTAATGCTCACCGCCAGTGAAAACACCACCAAGTATTTACCCTGCCATTTAAAATATCACCATGACAAAAAAATCAAATCTAAAAAACCATAAATGACCAACACCCATTAAAATAAACTTATTAACAAAAAATTGACCACTTTATGCTGGAGATAGAAAACAGTTATCATATTGTTGACTGAAATCTAAATTTGCTTTTAGGGCATAAGGTAGTTTATTTTAGATGGTAAAAGAGAAGAGACCGTTCTAACGTCAATATTAAGATTAAAAATGATATTCTGTAAGCAATAGGATACTACAATGGCAAGATCGAAAAATTTACGTGCGAAGGTGATTAATCAGTTTCTGGACGCCATTCGGCAGCTGCATTTGCGGTCGCCATTACCGTCTCAATCTGCATTGGCAGATATGTATAACATTAGTCGTACCACTGTGCGTAATGCTTTAGAATATCTTGTAGAGAAAGGAATACTAGAACACTCCAGTGTCAATCTTGTTATATTAAGAGAACCCTGTGAAGACGATTTTTTAGATATTACCGTCGGTCCTACAGAGAAAAGCAGTGACGAATTTGAGTCTATTTTCTATAGAATGATTCAACAAAACATTCTCAAACTTGGATGTGATTTTACCGAACTTCAACTTGCAAAATATGCTCATGTACACCCGATAGTTGTTAGAGAGTTTTTGCTTAAATTCTCACGCTATAATTTAATTAAAAACAAACATCGCGGCGTGTGGTATTTAAAGGTTTTCGAACAGAAATATGCTGAGGAACTTTTTGAACTCCGTGAATTACTGGAAACTTTTTCTCTTTCTTACTTTATGAAGCTTCCTTTAGATGATAATAGATGGATGCAGGCAAAAGAACTATTATTCCAGCATAAACAATTAAGAGATAGCGTTATAATAAATTACCGAGCATTCTCTGAACTCGACCGTAAGTTACATCAACTATTACTCTCAGCAGCCGATAATCGATTTGTTGAGCAAGCGCTTGATCTTGTAACAATAATATTCCATTTTCATTATCAATGGGATAATAAAGATCTTCGTGAGAGAAATATTCTCGCGATAGAAGAGCATATGATAATCCTAAATGCGATTATTAATCATAATGAATCACTAGCCATGCATGAGTTACGCAATCATCTTAATACGGCCAAGTTATCTATGATTCGTTCTTTGAAAAAAAATTAGATTTTATTATTGTAAGCTCAATCAATACATCTTTCGTGTATTGATTGAGCTTACCGCTTACATCAGCAGATCTGGCCCCCGGAATGTTCGACGCCATTCACTGGGACTGACGTTAAAACGTGCTTTAAAACTCTGTCTGAATGAAATCGGTGACTGATAGCCTACCAGTGATGACACAATTTCAATACTGTGATCCGTTGTTTCCAGCAATTCCTGGCTGCGTTGCAGGCGTTCAGCACTGAGCCAGTCACCGACCGTCATGCCTGTTGCTTTAGCAAAATGGCGGGTCAGTGTTCGTCTGCTCATGCCCACAAAGCCGGCAATAGAGTCGATGTCATGCCTCTTTTCAAGGTTACGCCGTAGGTAGCCAATAAGTTCATTTACCTGGGCGTCACGGGTAGTTTCTGGTACCACGCGCTCGATGAACTGGGCCTGGCCCCCTTCGCGATAAGGTGGCATGACCATTCTTCTTGCTACACGATTTGCCAGCGCAGTTCCGTAATGCTCACGGACGATATTGAGACAGCAGTCAATCCCCGCCGCCGTACCTGCTGAGGTGATAAGGCGCTCATCACTGGTATACAGCGCATTACTATCGAGCCGGACCTCGGGGAAACGGCTGGCAAAGTCACTTTCGTACTCCCAGTGTGTGGAAGCCCGGCGATTGTTCAACAGACCCGCGTAGGCAAGTACGTAGGCCCCCAGACACAGGCCCACCACTTCGGCACCACGATGCCAGGCCTGACGAAGTGATTCGAGCAGTTCGGAAGTAGGTTCCATTTCTGGATACTCCCAAAATGGCACAATAATAATGTCTGCAGAATTCAGTAGCTCCAGCCCGTGCTTAACATTGATCGACATCCCCATATCCGACTCAACCAAACCGGGCTGCTCAGTACAGATATCCACGCGGAACAGCCCCGGCTCCGGCATAGCCTTGCCAAACACTATCGAGGGAACCGAAAAGTGAAATGGGCTGAATCCCCGAGTAGCAATAATAGCAACGTGCAGTGCGGGCATGATCATTTACCTTAACGAATGAGAGGCATAGCGGGCAAATCGACTACCCCATTACCGGTTCAGGCTAACGAAGTATATACCCTGTTTCCCAGGCTGTTTTTAACGGTCAGAAAGTCAGCGTTTCACCATCCTCGGGCACCAATACTTGTGCTTCAATACCCTGTTCTGTGGCATAGGCTCGTAGTTCGGTACGGGTCAGCAGGCAATGGTTAACCGCCTCCATATGCGTGGCCACAACGGTAGCGGACGGCAAAGCCTTAAGCGTACGCAGCGCATCCTGTTTCCCCATAATAATAGCGCCAATTCCATCGACAGTCGCAGAACCAATATTCAGTACCACAATATCAGGTTGATGAATCAGCAGGCTATCTTCGTAAGGTTTAACCCAGACAGTATCACCGGCAATGTAGAGTGTTTGTTCAGTCTCATGAGAGAATACCAGCCCACAGGCGTCTCCCAGACTCTTGGCTACCTCTGGAATAGCATAGGCTTCATCGCTCCCGTGCTGGCCGTCTGTTTTAACGATTTTTATACCGGCAATCACATTAGTCTCAGACAGTACATGCACAGCAGTAAAATTCTGTGCGCGGATCAGCGCAGCATCACTGTCATTTTGCGTGTAAATCAGGCTGTCTTTTGGAATAAGCTGCTGAGCGGCTTCGTCCCAGTGATCCCTATGAGTATGGGTCACAATAATAACGTCCACGTCCAGCACATCTTCAATAGAAAGTGGTAATTCCACCAAGGGGTTACGCAAATGGGAACGTGCCGTTCCAGGGAAACCAGGCCAGGCATCTTTTTTTGCCAGCATCGGGTCAATAAGAAAACGAGTTCCGGCATAGTCCAGCTTCAGCGTGGCATTACGTATTTGTGTGAGTTTCATTTTTTACTCTCCGGTATGAGGCACGCTATGGCGGCCGTTATCTTGAGAGCACAGTATAAAAAACTGGCCGGCTGTCCGTGAGACGGCCCTGGGTCATTCTTCGATGAAATAAGGCCACTGGAGTCGGCCCGATAATGTTGAGGATATAAATCAACATAACCTACAAAACTTAAGATTATTCTCAAATTAGAACAACAGGTTTTATAAACAGTCAGATCGACTCAAGGATAATTTAACTTTCTTCGGCATAACTCGTCATATAGATAATCCAATTAAACATACAATTAATTAACAATCATCAGTGATTTTTATCGCTGTATAAATATCTCCCACTTCGTGTTTAAGCTTAAATACAACCAATAATATAAAGATACAATTCCATCTCAACACTAGAATAGCTTTATAAATCCTCCCACTATTTCGCTGATAAAAAACTTAGCGCCCTATGTTTTATTCTCAACGCCTCTAAATATCACTGAAATAGATTAACGATATCATTCAATTTATTTGATTGTCTTTTACTGTAATTTAACTATATATTAGTTGCATAACTTTATGCCCATACAGGATACGTCTATATAATGAAAACATTAGCGAAAATAATAGCACTGCCTTTAATTCTTACCTCTTTCGCATTTTCAGCACAAGCGACAGAATTAAATGCGAATAACCCTGATGGCTACAAGCAGTTCAGAATGGATTATGCTGAAATGGTTGATATTGCTAACCCAACCAGATTGAGCCATCGAATTTTCTACACAACACCTTCAGAAGGGCCTGATGCGAAATGGTTTGATGCCGTAAAACAAGGTGATTTAGCAACAATCAAAACGATGGTAGAAAACGGTCAAAATATCGAAGCTAAAGACAATGCTAATTTAGGGCAAACCGCTTTAGGCTGGGCGGCATTTATTGGCTATCCTGATGTCGTCGACTACTTAATCGCAAACAATGCCGATTTAATGGCAACCGATAAAGCGGATGTCTCAAATGCGCTTAAATCTGCTGGCCTGGGTAAAAATGTGGTTGTTTTTGATACATTATATAAAAAACTTAAAGATAAAGTTGATTTAAACAATCAAAGCAACGATACCCAAGGTGAAACAATATTAATTGTCGCATCAAGTAACAATCGAGTAGATATCGTTAAATATTTACTTGATCATGGGGCAAAAACAGATTTAGTGACAACTGAAAAAGATAAAAATCATCCGGCTTACAATCAGAGTGCTTTTTCTTTTGCCTGTACCAAAGGAAATGCCGAGACAGTCAAAATTTTACAACAGTACGGCGCTATCAACCATCGTAACAATAAAGCAGATTGTTCATAATAACGTTCCACGTGTCGGTTGAAATATAAGGGGAGATGCCCTCCCCTTATATTGTTATCTATTAATTAGCTTCCGTTAAAAAATAAAAATATCACTTTGCGTTATAGACCAGCGTACCTTTTAAGCCATGCGGCTCCGAACGTAAATACTGCGGCGGGGCCTGAACCTGTGCATTGAGTGCTGCGGCTGCCTGCCATGGCCAGTGTGGGTTGTAGAGCATGACACGCCCCAGAGCAACAAAGTCTGCATCCCCCTGGGCAACTACCGTCTCAGCCTGTTCTGGTTCAGTAATTAAACCTACCCCAATAACCGGGATCCTGACCTTCTCGCGGATCTCCCGGGCGAACGGTAGCTGATAGCCCGGTTCCAGAACGATCGCCTGTGCAGTTGATAATCCACCGCTGGAGACATGCAAATAATCACATCTCAGCAATTCCAGCTGCTGACTGAATGCCACCGACTGTAAAACATCCCAGCCACCCTCTACCCAGTCAATTGCCGACAAACGAACGCCTACCGGAATACTGGACGGTACCGCGTTACGTACTGCTGTAAAAACTTCCAGCGGAAAACGCATACGATTTTCCAGCGAACCGCCATATTGATCTTGCCGCTGATTGCTGAGTGGCGACAAAAACTGGTGTAGCAAATAACCATGTGCAGCATGGATCTCTATCAGTTCAATACCCACGCGGACTGCACGTAATGCACTATCAACAAATGCCTGTTTAATGCGTGCTAAATCAGCCTGTTCCAAGACAACAGGCAATGCATCATGTTCAGCAAAAGGAATTGCCGATGGCGCAACGGTTTGCCAGCCACCCTGAGTTTCAGGTAACTGACGACCGCCTTTCCAGGGAGCACGGCAGGAAGCTTTACGACCTGCATGCCCTAACTGAATACCGAGACGTATCGGTGACCAGGTTCTGACATCATTCATGACCTGCTGCAACGCAGTTTCAGTCTCGTCATCCCATAAACCTAAATCATCCGGTGAAATACGGCCAATAGCTTCAACCGCCGTAGCTTCCAGAATCAATAAACCCGCTCCCGAAAGGGCCAGAGCACCTAAATGAATACGATGCCAGCTAGTGGCCTTCCCCTGTTCTGCAGAGTATTGACACATCGGAGCAATCACAATGCGATTGGCCAGCGTCAGTTCACCAATACGTGCTGTGCTAAATAGTTGACTCATAGTCACCTCTTAAAGTGGTTTACTGCTGCCAGATTGAGTTTCCAGTTCAAGAAAAGTAGCGCTGGTTTTATTTAAGGTAAGACCCATTTACTCATAACGCTACAGCTATTTTTCCGTCTGTTGTCAAAATAATCATAAAAGTACCGCTCGGGTTAAGCATAGCAGATGTGGTGGGTAGTTTTTGCTGGTGATATTTATTTAGATACTGATAACTTGCTATTTTAATATACAAATTTTGTACAGGATCCAATATCGGTATTAACCTGAGTCGGCGATATTTTCTGATGGTTTCATTCGCTCATTCACTTATTTATGGGTCATTTTTTGTAGTTCTTTTTGCAGCCAGTGTGTTGCGCCACTTTTACCACTCCGGATATGTGAATAGATCTTCACCTCGAAAGGAGAAACCACGAAAGGTAACTCAAAAATGTTAAGCCTGGCCATTTGGATAAACTTTTTCGCGGCACAACGAGGAATGGCCATCAAGATATCAGAGTCCTCAATAATAAACGGCGCGCTCAGCATTGATGGCGTTTTAATGGCAATGTTACGTGTATAGCCCATACGCTCAAGTTCAATATCCAGAACCCCCTGAGTCTCATTCCAGGGCGTCACAACCAAATGTCTGGCGGCAAGATAATCATTAAGCGTTAACTGCAATCGACGGGTATTACTGATAACAACATACTCATCTCTCAGCCAGTTAATCATCTCCAGATCTGGATGTTCACTTTCATTGAGGGCATTAAACCCCAGTGCTAAATCAACTTCTCCGGCTAATAATTCCGTCAATGCCGGGCTGTGTGGCAGATAGCGTAGTTCGAAACTGATATTCGGAGCGACAGCCTGCAATCTTTTCATCAGTGGCGGAAAAACACAAAAAGCAGTGAAGTCGGTAATGGCTATCTGTAAACAGTCGGTACTGACTAAAGGGGAAAAATCTGGCTGAGGACTCAATTGCTGGTTTAAAAACGTGAGTGCAGAACTGATGGAGGGTGCCAGCTGAGTTGCATAGACACTCGGACACATGCGATGACCCTGACGATAAAATAGCGGATCGTTTAACGCGGTACGCAAACGAGTCAACGCGTGACTGAGTGCTGAAGTACTGATTACCAACTCTTCTGCCGCCATACGTACTGACCGATGACGATAGACAGCATCGAACATAAGTAACAGATTAAGATCGATACGGCGCAGCGCTGGATGCATAATATTCATCAATATGTGATTTCATTGCACTTAATTCTTTTAACAATACCGATTAAGCTTGCTGCCAGCAATTCAAACCTCGACAGAAAAATCAACAGGAATACCATGAGCACAATTATTCGCCAGGCAACTCCAGAAGATTCACAGGCCATTTACGATATGATTTATGAACTGGCGGTGTATGAGAAAGCGCCAGAAGAAGTCATCACAACCGCCGACGAAATCAGAGACTCACTGTTTGGCGCAGACAGCAAAACCGAGGCATTGATCTGTGAAGTGGCAGGCAAGACCGTCGGGTATGCCGTCTTCTTTACCAGTTACTCTACCTGGCTTGGCCGTAACGGTATCTATATGGAAGATCTGTATGTTTCGCCTGATGCCCGTGGACAAGGTGCCGGAAAGGCATTACTGAAAACTATCGCGCAGTATGCCGTGAAAAGAAAATGTGGTCGTCTGGAGTGGAGCGTACTGGACTGGAATCAACCCGCTATCGATTTTTATCTTAGCATTGGTGCCATTGAACAGGGTGAATGGGTTCGCTATCGTCTGTCTGGTGATGCGCTTATCAATTTCGCCAAATAATCCTCCGCCGGATCAAGCGGGCTATCCTATCGATAGCCCATTTTTCTGACCTTATTCCTTCAACAGTCTTATCAAGCCTTGCAGACGTGTCGGGTCACTCTTAATCCCCTCGACAACAATAGCAGCGATCGCTTCAGCCCCTTTTTCCTGAAAATGTGTACGATCAGGATTTATAATATTGCCCGTTGTAGTGACATCTGCGTAGTAAGGATAGCGAGCAGTATCAGAGACACCAAGCCAATAGTTTTTCCACTCTGGTTCTCCCAGACTATTAGCAAATACCCGGCTTCTGGTATCCAAATCAATTACCGCAACATGATTTTCTGTCGCAGTATCGATGATTGTTTGTGAATAACTACCAGGATAATCACCTTTAGTGGTGATATGAGTACTGGAGGTAATAGGAAATAGCCCGGCAACTTGATCCGTTACTGTTTTATCTTGGTTGATACGTGTAACAGGCGTTATCAGTACTGGGATCGCGCCTTTATCTTTAGCCAGTTGTAGATACTTTTCCAGTGATTTTTGGAAGGAGTAATCAGGTTGCTCAGCAGGAAAACGAGGAGTGCCGTCTGCGGCATTCGCATAGGTACAACGGAAGGTCCAATCTGCACCACCTGTAACATTACATTTTTCGTCATTATGGCCGAACTGTATCAACAGGTAATCGCCCGCCTGAATATTCTCAGCTATCAGGCCAAACCAGCCTTCGGTAATAAAACTGCGTGAGCTACGGCCCGATTGCGCGACATTGATAACTTTGACATCCGCACCCGTTTTAAACTGACGATTAAATGTTTGTCCCCAGCCCATACGCGGCATGACTTCTGCCGGATAATTACTGGCAGTTGAATCACCGGCAATAAATACTCGGGTTTTATAGTCACTCCAGGGTTTTAAGTGCGGATCGAGTGGGTTGCTACTACGAATTTCCATCAAGTTACGATCATAAAGCGCAGTACTGCCTCTTTCCGTTATTGTCGCATTACTGAAACCGTCACGATTGAAATATAACTGTGCCAGCACAGCATCAATGCCAGTATGGTCAGCCTTCATGAGTGTGGAAACAGGTTCAAAATGCTCCACGTCACTGACACCTGCAACCTTAAGCGCATCTGATAAATCGGCACGTAGTTTATTGCTGGCAGCCTCAATCGTGGCTACTTTCGCCCCCGCAGGAGCACAGGCCGCAATCAGTTGCAGTGAACCTTTTAGCCCGAGATCGGTTATTGCTACTGCTGAAGCTATTTTATCCGTCAATGGATTAATATTCGCGATATTGACGGTATTTTCCTGCAAATTAGCGAGTACTGATGCAAGTTGTACCCCTTCTTTTTGCGCGCTCAACAGGATAGGTGTCGTCATTTCGCTGGCGGATAATGTAAAATGCCCATCTACGTCTGTCTGTAATACGCGGCGCTCTCCCGCTGCATCGCATACTGTAATAGTGGCATTAGAGAGAGGCCCTCCCACCGCAGCCACCCCCTGAATAGATGTGGTCTGAGACTCTGCCTTATTCTTATTATTCTGGTCGTTAATATCGATTGCGGTCTGCGCCATGACGGGTGAAGAGAGCAACAAACTAAATGTTATGGCGTATGGTTTCAATTGCATAAGAACCCCTGCGCTACAATCAGAAAATATATACACCCAAAATAATTCGAGTTGCTTGTAGGTGCCAAGTTCAGCCTGTCGATGAGCATAGATAAACTATGTGATTCGGCGGGATGGACGCAGGCAACATCCAGGCAACTTGAAGTATAACGGGTATACTTACGATACTTCACGTTGTAGCTGTGCTGGCTAATAGTAAATTAAAGTGGGTAACAAAAATAACTCCGAATCCCCCATGCATATTGGGATATCGATAAATCCAACTGCTTGATTATTTATAATCAAAATCAACCTGCAAAATCTACCAAATTTGAAACAGCGTTTTAATAACGCAGATCACAAATTCGGGAAAGAATCTGATTGTCGATGAAAAGAAAACGAACAATAATTAGCCATGAAGATTAATCATATAAATCAGTTGCTTTTCATATAAATAGTGTAAATCAGCAATCTGAAACTATCGCTGCAGACAGTTGTTTCGCAGATGACTAATGACACTTACCTGCGTCATCTAAAATATGAAATTATCAGATGTTTGAAATTGAATAAAAAAGTAAAAAAAATCATAAACTTTTACATTTTTAATAAAAATGAAACATTTATTACTTACTATCCGAGCTCACAAATTTTATTATTTCTATTGGGAATAAATTATTTATGCGCTTTCTAAAGTCACTTGTTTATACCGCTGTGTCAATTTCACTGGCTTTCCCGCAGTTATCCGCCGCAGCCAATACGAGCGAAAAACCGCAAACCGTCAAGAATGTGATTGTGATGATTCCAGATGGAATGAGTGTGACAGGCACAACGCTTGCTCGGCTTTATAAAGGGGAATCTCTTGCACTTGACCCGTTAGCAAGTGGCTTAATGAGCACATGGAATGGTGACGGTACTATTGCAGATTCAGCCCCCGCTGGCTCTGCCATCTCTTCCGGCTGGAAATCCCAAAGTGGTAACATTGCCAGTACCGGGAAAAAATATGATTTACCGGGAGTCAAAACTCCCCGTCAGGGAGAAGAACTCCGTCCTGTAGCAACATTGCTTGAAGCAGCAAAACTCAGTGGTCGGTCTGCGGGTATTATTAGTACTAGCGAATTTATGCATGCTACACCAGCTGACTTCAGTGCCCATGATCCTTCACGTAAAAGCTACGACAATCTGACAGAACAAATTGTCTACAATAATCTGGACGTGATTTTAGGTGGCGGCGCTAAATATCTGAAGGCCGAGAATCGTGCCGATAAAGAAGATATGGCTCAAGTACTTACCTCACGCGGCTATACCATAGTAAATACACCCGATCGGCTCAACTCATTTGACGGTAAAAAACTGGTCGGTGTTTTTGGTAAAACAGATAAACATACGGCACTGTCTTATGATTTAGATAGAGATCCGGCTCTGGAACCTTCACTGGGCGATATGACACAAAAAGCGCTTGATGTGTTGTCACAAAATCCGGATGGCTTCTTCTTAATGGTTGAAGGTTCCAAAGTTGACTGGGCAGCCCATGCCAACGATCCGGTAGGTATTGTTAGCGATGTTCTGGCATTTGATAATGCCGTAGCTAAAGCCGTTGAATTCGCTAAAAAAGACGGTAATACCTTAATAATTGCCATGACCGACCACGGCAACTCAGGTATCTCTATCGGCGACCGCTCTACCTCAAAAAATTATGATAAAACTCACTGGACAAGTTTTATCAACCCACTGAAAAAAGCAAAAGTTACTGGTGAAGGATTTGAAGCCATACTTGAAAACCAGTCAGCCAAACAAGACCCGGTAAAAATTCGCGCCTTGGCGCAGGAGTGGCTGGGTATTGACGATTTAACTGATACTGAAGTTAATAATATTATGGGTGCCAAAGCGGACTCATTAAACTATGTCGTCGGTCCAATCCTCGCTGAGAGAGCAAAAATAGGCTTCACCACCAATGGCCATACAGGTGAAGATGTTGTGCTATACAGCTATGATCCACGCGGTCGTCTACTTGGCGGTTTAATGGATAACACGGAAGTTGCACATTTTATGGCATCTGCACTCGATGTGAACTTAGAGCAGGCCACTAACCGCTTATTCCTTGATGCAAATGCTGAGTTTACTGCTAAAGGCGCAACGGTCAGTGAAGACCTGGCTGATGCAGAAAATCCTGTATTAGTAGTGAAAAAAGGCAACCAGACGCTGAAGATCCCACGCAATAAAAGCATTGCCTGGCTGAATGATAAAGAGATTGTTTCAGAGGGCGTCAACGTCTATAACGGCTCTCGCTGGTTTGTTTCACAGTCAGTCATCGATCAAATTAAATAATCTCCCTCTGGTGAGTAAAGCCCATATAAGGGTTTTACTCACCTTTTCTCTTCAACCCCCACCACACAGTTGCTTACAGTGTCCACTCCCCCTAAAATGAGACAGCTAAGAATACATTTTCTTGAACAGCCCTTACCCCAAGACCGTGAGTCTATATATTATTTTAATATTTTAGATATCTCACAAAAACCAGATAATTATCAAGCTGTTAATCGACTACAGTTTACGATACAAACACGAATAAAATTATTTTATCGGCGATACTGGTGACTACATTACTTTAAGTAATAAGATGATGTAATATTTCTGGCTCTATTTTTTGCTCTCAGGTGGTCGCTACCAGCAAAATATCCGTTAACTCATATTTTACTGGCAGCGACATATCCTTAATCCGGGTAAGCTACCCAGTCGCGGTTTCCTATTCGTATATACGATTTACCCTGGTACTTAATCGTAACGGAAGAAGAGTTTTCAGCCACGCTCTCAGTCTCTGGTAAATCCTGTACCAGTGCTTTCCAATTTACTGGATCAGCAACAAATATTTTCCCGTCCAGCGCTCTGGTAACAAGCTCGGAAATTGCCAGATAGCTACTGGGTTGGTTAATTTCTATTGGCATCCCCTGGCGAGGATCCTTCATACCAATAAATTTGATACCTGCCGGGACATGGGTCACTCGAGGGCTAGGAATATCACGCAGACCAGAGACTTGCATCTTATCTCCTTCAAGGGCTGCACCATGCTCAGGAACAATGACGACCATAACCTTACGATTGGATTTTTCCAGCTTATTCAGAAACTCATCGAGTTGATTAAATAGCTTCTGGGCACGTACTTTGTAGTCTGCATACTGACTATCATTAGGATAATGATTTCCATCATGCAGTGGGACCAAGTTGAAGAAAGTCGCACTACTCGTAGATTGATCCCCTTTTTTCAAAGTATCAAACCAGCGATTTAACACCGCACCATCATCATAGATAGATGACCCGTCAAACGCTTTCAGGTTGACTGGCAGGTTGCTCTGATCCATCAGAGGAACTTTGAGGTTACCATTCAGGCGTACTTCGTCCAGGAAGCCACCAAACTGACCATCATGATCCAGCATGAGCTGTTGTTCGAAACCTAAACGAGCCAGATTATCAAATAAATAACACTGACTATTCACGGTTTCATAAAGGTTCTTATGTGATGTCTGACCACAGCTGGCCCTTAATAAACGAATAACGGCCGGACCGCTGTAAGAGGTCGCTGAATTAAAATCTTTGAAAAGAATATCAAAGTGTTTCCATAGCGGATGTGAACTCAAACCTACATGTTCTATATCTGACCATGATAGCGAGCAGATATTAATAATTAACAAATCAAAAGGTTCAGCATCTGCTGGCAGTGCTGCCGGAAATTGCGTCTGGCGCTGCGATTCACTGGCATAGAATTTATCTAAATACGCCGTCAGGTTTTCATTCGTCGGCGCTGCTGTCTGTGCAGAACCATTCCCGGACACTATCGGATTCACCGATGCAGGCGTAACTTGCTCGGCTGGCGATGCGGAAAAGAGCATCGGACCAATAACAGGTGAAATATTCAGCCACAGCATAATGGCAATAACAAAAGTGCTGACTCTTATCCAGGGCGCGATCAGACGGTAAATAACCAGCAAGATAAAAGCACAGCCGATCATTTTCCAGTTGATAAAACGTTCTGCCAGCTCCAGCAGATAGTTAAAACTAAACTCCGTCACCTGACTACCCTGACTGATAATACTGTCCCAGCCAGGTAGCCATGTATCGTGCCAGAATAAGGCGAAACCAACAGGAAAGGCTACCCAGTTGCGCAGTTTATCTAACCAGGTTACTGATATGGGCATCAGTAAAAAAGCCATAAAAGCCAAGTTCTCTAATGGATTAAAATTAAGATAACCTGTCCATAACAGAGCAAATTTAGCTAAAAAATAATAGTTCCAGCAGCCCAGACCACGCCAGTACAGGACTGAGGGTGATGATTTTGCGTTAGATGAGTTATGTGTCATTTTTTTGGTCTGTCTTAGCGGAGGACTGGTGCAGTATTCCAAACGGTTTAATAAAGCGCGGCTTTAAAAGCCGTAAACGTATCACTGCTAACAATGAGGGAAGTTTTGACTTTAATATATAACCAGCCGGAATGAATATAATGGCACATAGAAAAATTAACTGAATAATATCAACCGAATTCATCATAATGGTTTCTTAACCTGAATATCATCCAGCAAGGTAAAAGGCACCGGAACATGCGTTACCGTAGTATCAGTGACAGGAACTATCTCAGCTAACGACGAAGTATCCACGATGAGTTCCGGCATCAGATTCATATCATTCTGCCACACAATCGGCTGCTTTATCTTAAAGCGATAAAGTTGCGCTGTAATTTGTTCGTCGGTGTACCAGACCAGACAATGGCTGAAAATGCTACTCAGTTTGAGTGGAAATAATCGCTGAAGAACTGAGTGCATATCATTAAGATGGCAATTCGGCAGGAATAGCATTAAGCAATCTTCGCCGAGAGTGACAATATCCCCCATCCGCTTTATCCGGCATACAGTAATCGCTTGTTTCGGGCGTAGTCCAGCGAGCGGTCGTAAGGCAACCAGAAGACCTTTCTGATCGGCCACCAGGACAGGATTCTGGATCAATTCATTGATAGTATCGCTGAAGACCTCTTTCGACTGATAACCTTTTAACGCTTGCGGTTTCATTTGTCGGATAATGGTATCCAGAGAGTTAGATATCGTCTGACTAAAATATGTTCCTTGTACGCTGTTTACCATATTCAGGGTACGGGGCAATGAAACCTCCTCTGGAATAACCAGTGTTGCCCCACAGTTCAGAAGCAATTGCACGTCAGCAGCCCTGAGCTTGTCATATCGCTCACGAACAATAATTTTCAGTGCGTTACCACGTTGTATTCGCAAAGAATGTATTTGGAAGGTAAGGTCAACAAGCTGAGCCCCTTGGGAAAAACAAAAAATAACAGTTGCGGCATTCGCTAAACTTGCTGATTCGAAAACCGCCTCATTATTTTCGTAAATCTGCCAGTCGTCTGATAACTCAGGTGTTCCTTCCAAAACATCTATATGACTGACAATAATATTTTCATCGGCATAATGCTGTGGGGTGCTGTGAGTATCATAAGTCACTTGCCAAACATTATCATGATACTGAAGTACCAGACGTTGCCCAGCGCTAACGCCTCGTTCATTACACCAAAAAGCCACATCATAATGATGGTTATTCATCAAGCGTGCTAAACCGGAAATAGATTGATGAGCATTAAGCAACAAAGAGTATTGCTTATTAATCAAATCCCCAGTATTGATCAATAACAGCGAGCACTGTTGCTGAGTTGCCCAGACAGAAAGCTCCTGTAAATCAGACCGCAGAGTTTGGTCATCTGTTTTATCGAAAGCATTTTCTGGGTAGAGTACAATAAAAAAATAGTGCGACGGATTAATACTACACATCAGATCTCTGGATAATATCCCTAATCTTTCAGCACAATCAGGCATAGAAAACAGATTAATAAACTCAGAACCTGATTTTTTATGATATTTTATTTTGTCTCTAAGTATTTCTGGTGGCGCGATGACAGCGACTTTAGCTGAAAAATCTTGTGAGATAATTATTTGATTAATAATGTTTATTGCATCATTTTTGACATCTACATTAAGCCACCACACTCCTCCGGGAGGCATATGGTTTAGTTCTTCCTGAAGAGCAGTAATACCTAATGTAAACAATTGATTAGTGTTTTTACTAACCGATATGCCAGACTTAAAACTAAGGCCCATAAATTTTTAATCTTAATAATATATTTTTTAAACAAAGCATTTTCAGCTTTACCGTCGATAATATATTTCATTTTATGTAAAATTTTGTCATCATACTACAGATAATTTTCGTTAACTTAGCAGTGCGGTATACCTGTGAGTTTGCCAATATATAGAGTCCGTTTATATTCTGTTTTAAGAAAATATATTATCTCTACCCTGAATCATGCGAGTTGCTTGTAGCCACTGGGTGAATCGAGTCACTGAGCATAGATAGACTATGTGATTCGATGAATGAAGTTCCAGTAATACCCCGCTAACTTGAAGTATGACAGGTATAAATATCTCTGCTAACGGATCACCTCAGAATGGACGATATCACAGCTAAAAGTACTCATGAAACAAACGGATCGTTCACTAATGCGAATGATCTGGATACCTTGAGCCTGGCATTCTCCCTACAACATATTGATTATATTGATATAGGCCAGCAAGAACAATTGATAGCCGCAATACAACGCTGGCCTCTGTTGTCAGAATTGATGCAGGAATAGGGAGTAAAGTCAGTGGCAATAATTGGATTGCAGGGGATACGTGGTGGTACAGGGACAACCTCAATTACAGCTGCTCTTGCGTGGGCTTTACAGCAATTAGAGGAGTCGGTATTAGTTGTTGATGCCTCTTCAGACAATATGCTGCGTCTTTTTTTTGATATCCCCATAAATCGTTCTGAAGGATGGGCTCGCGCCACGCTGGATAATCAACACTGGCAGCAAAGCGCATGGAGATACACCCCATCGCTCGATATATTGCCTTTCGGCTCACTGAGTGATAGCGAAAAAAAGTCGCTCTTTTACGAGAGTGCTCTGTGTAATAAGTTTAATGAGTACTTAACAGTGCTCAAAGATAGCCAACGATACAAATGGATTCTGGTTGATCTTCCGACTCTATCACCAGCAGTGACAACCGCCTGGTCAGAACAGATGGATCACTTAATTAACGTTGCTCATCCCGATGGCAACTGCCATATCCGTCTCTGTCGGCAACTTCTGGACTCACAGAACTACCTTCTGGTGAATGGCCTGCAAGTTGGCAGCAAATTACAGAATGATATTTATCAGGTCTGGTGCCATACACAGCAAACAATAATACCTGTTGCCTTCCATGAGGATGAAGCAATGGCTGAGTCCATGGCGATGAAAAAGCCCCTTGGTGAATATAGCCCCCATGCGCTGGTAGCAGAAGAAGTGATGACCCTGGCAAACTGGTGTCTGATTAATCTGGCAGACCAGCGACTATGAGATCTTTTCGTCCGACACTCACGCCCTCTTCTGCCGGCCCTCAACTAGGCGCACATTATAAGATCTATCGCTCTCACCAGGCATCGCCACTGAGCGCGGCACTTGGCTGTTTTTATCTGTTGATGGCATGGATTTTTCTGCCATTAGAAAATAAACAATGGCAGAAAATTCGTCGCAATCGCCATAATCTTTATCCACACATTGATCCCAATCGTCCACGACCGCTGGATATTTTACGCTACGCGATTCAAAGCGTGTGGTTACTGATAACCAAGCCTTCCTCAAAAATGACCTACAGTTTCGAGATAGTTAACCACGCGATACGGCTACATCACCGTATCATTGCGGCCTATGACAAACTATTTATTCGTTTAAGCGAACAGGCCGTTACGCTAAAAGATGAGTCTGTACCACAGCAACAGAATTTTCATCTGGCCATACGCTGGGTGAGTATTGGAACGCTATCCACCATTGCAATGGTGATTGGGATACTGTGTATTACTCAGCCATTTAATCCCGCAGCCCAGTTTGCTTTTTGGCTGATACTCTGGGGAGTCGCGTTACTGGTACAGCGCCTGCCGGGACGTTTTCCTTCCATGATGCTGATTGTTCTCTCACTGCTCGTTTCTTGCCGCTATATGTGGTGGCGATATACTGAAACACTGAACTGGAACGATCCGCTGAGTCTGATATGTGGTCTGACGCTATTATTTGCTGAAACCTATGCATGGATAGTACTGGTTCTCGGCTATCTCCAGGTTATATGGCCCCTTAATCGACAGCCGGTACCGATGCCTGAAGATTTCAGCCAATGGCCAACCGTTGATATCTTTGTCCCGACCTATAACGAAGACCTGCATGTAGTCAAAGGCACTATCTATGCCGCTATGGGTATCGACTGGCCACAAGAGAAGCTCAATATCTGGATTCTGGATGATGGCGGAAGAGCTGAATTTCGTGAATTTGCCGAGTCGTTAGGCATCCATTATATCGCCCGTACTACGCATGAACATGCCAAGGCTGGCAACATTAATAATGCCCTTAAATATGCCAAGGGCGAATTTGTCGCTATCTTTGATTGTGACCACATACCCACTCGCTCATTTCTACAATTGACTATGGGCTGGTTCATCAAAGAAAAGCAGCTGGCAATGATGCAAACCCCCCATCATTTCTTCTCACCCGATCCTTTTGAGAGAAACCTTGGGCAGTTTCGTAAAACACCTAACGAAGGAACGCTGTTTTACGGACTGGTGCAGAATGGTAACGATATGTGGGACGCCACTTTCTTTTGTGGTTCCTGTGCGGTGATCCGTCGAGGTCCGCTGGACGAAGTCGGTGGCATCGCCGTAGAAACGGTTACGGAAGATGCACATACCTCTCTGCGCCTTCATCGCCAGGGCTATACCTCTGCTTATCTGCGTATACCTCAGGCAGCAGGACTGGCAACCGAGAGTTTGTCTGCCCATATCGGTCAGCGTATCCGCTGGGCTCGTGGCATGGTACAAATATTCAGACTGGATAACCCTATGCTAGGCAAAGGGCTAAAGCTGATGCAGCGCCTTTGTTATACCAATGCCATGCTTCATTTTATGTCTGGCCTGCCAAGAATGATCTTTTTGGTCGCACCGCTCGCATTTCTACTACTGCATGCTTACATCATCTACGCCCCGGCACTGATGATAGTCCTGTTTGTCTTGCCGCATATGATTCATGCCAGTCTGACGAACTCCAGAGTGCAGGGAAAATACCGTCACTCGTTCTGGAGTGAAATCTATGAAACCGTTTTAGCCTGGTATATTGCCAAACCAACGCTGGTCGCGTTATTTAACCCTCATAAAGGTAAATTCAACGTCACAGCAAAAGGCGGTTTGGTTGAAAATGAATACGTTGACTGGCTCATTACCCGCCCCTATATGATTTTAGTGTTGCTGAATCTATCGGGTATTTTCTTTGGTATCTGGCGCTTTTTCTACGGTCCACAGGATGAAATTTCAACAGTAATAATCAGCATCATTTGGGTTATATATAATCTGATTATTCTGGGAGGGGCCATTGCGGTATCAATCGAGAGTAAACAGCTCAGACGTTCACATCGTGTTGAAATAGCCATGCCTGCTGCAATTAAGCTGTCCAGCGGACATCTGTTTTCCTGCACCCTGTCTGATTATGCCAATAGCGGGGTCGGTATCCGGTTACATGCTGCTCATGGTTTAAGCCATAACCAACACATTATGTTGCTGCTTAAAAGAGGATCTAAAGAGTATGCGTTTCCAGCACGAGTTATGAGAGTCCAGAACGACCATGTTGGGCTACAGCTGGAAGAGATGACACCACGCCAGAATATCGATTTTATGCAATGCACCTTTGCTCGCGCGGATACCTGGGCGCTATGGCAAAAAGACTACCCAGAAGATAAGCCACTGAAAAATTTGTTTTTTATATTTAAACTTGGGTTCAGAGGGTATCGTCAGTTGACTGATTTTGCCCCCGCGCCCGTAAAATATATTTTACGGCTCGTTAATCAGTTAATGAGCTGGATTTATTCATTTTGTCCACGCATATCGCCGGGGGTTTCTCAGGAACCTTTAGCCGAATCTGCACTGATCCAACCTTGATGATAATGTGATGAAAAGAAAAATACTTTGGCTTTGCGCAGTTGCCGCCAGCATTTATGCATCTCCATTCGTTGCGGCCCACTCGATCGAGACGTCTACTGGTGAAGTCGCTAAAACAGAGCTTCCCCTGACTTCTTCCGTATTATCGTCACAAACGGGATCTCAGCCTGTTAGCAGTTCGAAAGAAGGTGGCGAACGGGTTATCATGGAACAAGCGCCCTCCCGGAATGTGACATTAAGCTTTGCGCAGATAGCTCCTGCACCCGGAAATCTTGCATTAAAAGGTGTGATTCCTGACGGAAGAGTTACCTTTGATACTCGTCGCGATGAGGTGGTATCCAAGGTCATGCTGAATCTTGAGTACATTCCTTCACCCGCGCTGCTGCCAGTACAGTCCCAATTAAAAGTCTATCTTAATGAAGAATTGATGGGTGTTTTACCGGTAACGAAAGAGCAGTTAGGCCAAAAAACCGTCGCTCAAATGCCGATTGACCCTCGTTATGTGGCAGATTTCAACACTATTCGTCTTGAGTTTCTGGGTCACTACCAGCTTATTTGTGAAAATCCAACCAACAGTGCTCTGTGGATGGATATCAGCCGTAACAGCTCCCTGGATATAAACTACCAGAGCTTGCTGCTCAAGAATGATCTGTCCTATTTCCCGGAGCCTTTCTTTGATGCAAAAGACGGCAGGGCCTTAACTCTGCCGATGATTTTTTCCCGTACGCCAAGCCTTAAACAACAGCAAGCAGCAGGGATCATTGCATCCTGGTTTGGAACCAAGTCACAATGGCGCGGCCAGCAATTCCCTGTGCTGTATAACCAGTTACCAAAAAATAACGCTATTGTGTTCGCCACTAATGAGAATCGACCCGATTTTCTTAGGAAATACCCAACGGTGACACGTCCTACTATCGAAATGATAAATCACCCAGAGGATCCATATATTAAGTTACTGGTGGTATTCGGACGTGATGATAACGACTTAGTGCAGGCAGCCAAAGGCATTGCTCAAGGTAATATCTTATTTCGTGGTAGTAGTGTCACCATTGATGAGGTCAAAACTTTATTACCTCGCCAACCTTATGATGCCCCAAACTGGGTTCCAACAGACAGACCTGTCACCTTGGGCGAGTTAAAAACATATTCTGAACAGCTCCAGTCGAGTGGAATAGTTCCTGCACCTATAAATATTAGCGTTAATCTTCCTCCGGATCTGTTCCTTGCTCGTAATGACAGTATCGATTTAGATCTCAAATATCGTTATACCGCGCCGGTTAAAGAAGATGGTTCGCGTCTGGCAATTAGCTTGAATAACAAATTTGTTCAGGCTATTAATCTGACGCCGAAGGAAACGGGGAACCAGTTATTACGTCTACCGGTATTACAGGGATTACTGGATGATAAGACGGATATTGCGATCCCTATATTACAATTAGGTTCTCGTAATCAGCTCAGTTTTAACTTCTCCTATATGAATCCGATGCCGGGCGGGACTCTCGATAACTGTATTACCTATCAGCCGGTACCTAATCATACCGTCATTGAAGATAGCTCAACCCTTAATTTCTCAAGCTATTACCATTTTATTGCGATGCCCGATCTGCGCGTATTTGCCAACTCAGGATTCCCTTTCAGCCGTATGGCCGATCTGTCACAAACACTGATTGTTGTCAGCCAGGATCCACAGCCAGTTCAAGTCACTACTCTGCTAAATACCTTGGGGATGGTAGGCGCACAAACCGGTTTCCCTGCTTTGAATGTTACCCTCACTGATGAGGGCAAATCGATTCAGGATAAAGACGCCGATATTATGATTATTGGCTCTATTCCACCTGAACTTAGAGATGATAAGCAGATAGCGTTGCTGGTGACTGAAACGGAAAGTTGGGTAAAAACCCCTCTACGCCAGACTGCACTATTGGACAATTTGCCTGATCCTAAATCTAGCGAAGCGGAAACCCAAACAACGGTCTCCTCCAGTGGCCCAATGGCCGCCATCCTGGGTTTTCAATCGCCTTATAACGACCAGAGAAATGTGGTAGCGTTGCTCGCCGACAGCCCGCGTGGATATGCCTTACTGGGCGAAGCAATGATAGATTCGGGTAAACGAGCGGCGATCGGTGGTTCAGTCACTGTCATTCGTGATTCAGGCGTCCATGCTGTACGCATAGGAGATATCTATTATGTCGGTCATTTACCTTGGTATGAACGTATCTGGTTTGCTCTTTCGGAACGCCCAATAGTCCTGAGTCTTCTGGCCGTTCTGACTATGGTTATAACCGGCTGGATGTTATGGCGCATTCTGCATATTCTTAGCCGCCGTCGCCTGAAGTCTAACGATAAATAGCTAAAAAATGGCCGATTATCTTCTCAGAAGTTTAACGGTGTAGAGTCGTGAAAACCCGGCAGCTATACTGCCGGGTACAGAACATAATGGCAGACCGTAATCTATAGCGCTTAAGCGCCTGCTGATGGAAGGCTTAAGTTTATTGGCGGTGAAAAATCACTGCGCATGCCACTTTTTAACCGCGATAAGATGGCTTATATCGGGAAAAAAGCGCTATCTTTATTCCAGAAAGATGAGACTGCATACCGATGATAACTCTAAAAAACAGTTTCTAACCAGGTAGAATAGCCAGTGCAAGGTCCTTCATTATCACGATTTAAAATAGTATCCAGGGCCAGTATTCATCCCGATGTGATCGTCAGTGAGTATAAATTCCCAATCAGGGTAAAAAGTAATGGGCAAACTTTCATTAAATATTATAACCATCTCTCTGGCGGCGACCTTCTCTGCTGGAGCCCTGGCTGAGACGACTTCCACGCAGCAATTACTGGAACAATTGCGGCTGGGTGAGTCAATTAATCGTAACGATTTAGTCACTCAAGCCCTCTCGCGTTTGGTACTGACTGATAGCAATAGTCCCGATATTATTGCCGCTCGCTTACGTTTATTGCTACGCCAGGGGGATAATGTCGGAGCAAAGCAGCAGCTCGATATATTATTAAAAGAAGCGCCAGATTCTCGGCTCTATCGTGAATCCTATATTGCTTACCTTTTGGCCGATCCCGGTTTACGTTTACAGTTACAACAGGCTCGATTACTCGCTTTCTCTGAAAATATTCCCGCGGCTATTGCCGCCTATAAAAAAATATTTGACGGTAATGAGCCGACAGGAGATCTGGCTGTTGAATACTGGATGATTTTAGCGAAACAACCCTCTCAAACCGCACTGGCATTAACTAAACTTCGCGCCATGAAGAAAGACGATCCTGGCAATATTCTGGTGCAAGGTAATCTGGCGCGGTTGCTATTTAGTCAGGGAAAACAACAGGAAGCTTTTCAGCTATTGGAAGAGCTCGCTAAATCCCATAATAACAGCAACCAAGCAGCAAAAATCTGGTATGACCAAATTCAGGCAATGCCGGTCAGCCAGACCGGCGTAGAAGCATTACAAAGACTCTTGGTCATTTTTACCAATAATGACGCGATAGAAAAACAGGCACGAACCCTACTCGATACGCAAAAGAAGCAACTCGCAGACCCCGTCTTCCTGGCTAGAACTCGAGGACTGGCCGATCTTAACCGCGGCAATAATAAGGCGGCCATTGCTCAACTCAAAGCAGCATTACGCAGCAACGGTAATGACAGTGAACTGGTTGGTGCTTTGGGACAGGCCTATTCCCAGGGAAATCAGCGCGAACTGGCCATCGAACAGTTACAAAAAGCCATTAAGATGGACCCAGAGAGTCGCGATCGGAGTCAGTGGGATGAACTACTAGAAACTAATCGGTACTGGCTGCTGATAGCCCAGGGTGAGAAGCAGATAGAGCAGAATCAGCTAGCAGCTGCACAGCAATCATTTCTGAAGGCACTCAAGCTCAGTCCCCGTAATAGCTATGCGGTGAAAGGACTCGGTGATGTAGCATTCGCGCAAAAGTATTATCCCGGAGCAGAACGTTATTATCAGCAAGCATTGATGACGGATCGTGATAATAGCGCAGTACTCAAATCGATGGTGAATGTGTACTTACAGCAATCGGATGAACGTGCAAAACAGTATATTGCCAGCCTGTCATCCAGTCAGAAAAAGAGTATCGCGGATGTCGTGCGCAATTTAGCCGATCGTGAGCTGGAGAAAAAAGCCCAGTCACTGGAAACTCAGGGCCAATGGGCACAAGCCGCTATTATTCAGCGTGAGCGTTTGCAGAATGATCCTGATAATCCATGGCTCGCCTATCGACTCGCCAGTAATCTGGACTCCGCAGGTCTGCCTCAGGATGCGGAACAAGTCATGCGCGAGTTGGCTGGCAAAAAAGGTGAGAATGCAGAGCTGACCTATGTCTATGCCTTATACCTGTCCAGACATTCACGTGACAGTGAGGCGCTGAATCATCTGAAGACCTTCCCGCGTAATCAGTGGAATAAAGATATTATCGATCTGGCAAGCAGACTGAATGCTCAAATAGCTATAGATCAAGCGAATACGTTACGCGAAAAGGGCGACTTGAAAGCAGCCTTTAATTTATTAGCGAACCAGCCAGCATCTGAACAGACTGACCTGCTGCTGGGAGAGTGGGCTGCGGAAATGGGCCAATCGACAGTAGCCGAAGAGTATTATAAAAAAGTACTTCGTCGTTCTACCAATAACCCAGATGCACGAATTGGCCTGGCAGAAATATTTATTGCCAGAAACGATCTGCCTGCCGCACGCCAGCAACTGACAAAAGTGGCGATGAACTCTCCAGCCGAATCATCCTCTATTGGGGTACAAAGACGGCTGGCGGATCTCTGGGCGAAAACCGGCGATCCCGATAAAGCGACTCAGGTTTATGCTCAGCTAACCCAATGGGCGAAGCACCAAATCGCGTCAATGGATACAGCCCTGACGTTGCGCGATGCCGCGCGTTTTTATGTCGCCAATGGCCAACCTCTTCTGGCAAAACAAGCCTATAAAGAGGCTATGCCTGCCGCGAAAATGAGTGCAGCGTCACCGACGAATGATGAGATATTTACCCGACTTACTAGCAATAATGCGCAGGATGACTGGTTACAGCGCAGTATTCGTCGCGAGGCTGGAGCGCTTTATCGTCAGCAAGATGTTAATGTCACTTTGGGTTATGACTACAGCGGTTCTAGCGGAACCCCTGGCTATTCGGATCTTAAAATGCAGACCACCATGCTGCATGTGGATGCTCCTTTGAGTAACGGAAAAGCCTGGTTCCAAACAGATAAAGTCAGTATCAATGCAGGTTCGTTATCCCGCGGGGATGAGTCATGGGGAACCTGTGGTGAAAAAACCTGTTTCGATGTACCAAAACAGACTGCCGATGGGGTCAGTCTGGCTGCGGGCTGGAAAAACCAGACCTGGCAGATGGATATCGGTACCACGCCACTCGGATTTGATATTGTCGATGTGGTTGGCGGGGTTAGCTATAAAGATGATATTGGCGATATCGGGTATACCCTTAATCTCCACCGCCGTCCTGTTGCTAACTCATTACTGGCTTTTGCGGGTCAACGCGATCCCAATACCAATACCACCTGGGGGGGAGTGAGAGCGACCGGTGGTGGCGTGAGTATGAGTTATGATCAAGGTAACGAACACGGTGTCTGGGCTAGCATTGATGCTGACTCGCTAACGGGCAGGAATGTCGAAGATAACTGGCGAACGAGATGGATGAGCGGCTATTACTATAAGCTTATCAACGAGGATAATCAGAGGCTCGCGATCGGTGCTAACAATATGCTCTGGCATTATAATAAAGATCTGAGTGATTACACGCTTGGCCAGGGTGGCTATTACAGCCCGCAGAAGTATATTTCATTCAGTGTGCCCGTCAGCTGGCGTAAGCGGACTGAAGACTGGTCATGGGAACTCAGTACCTCGGCCTCCTGGTCGCATTCTCAGACCTCTACCCGTAAAATATATCCAATACCGTCTTTATTACAGAATGGCGATATCAACTACCCAGAGGGGGCTGATACCCGCGGAGGGAGTTCCAGCAATGGTTTTGGGTATACCGCCCAGGCCTTAATTGAGCGACGACTAAACAAAAACTGGTCAGTGGGTGCCGGAGTTGATCTGCAGCATGCAAAAGATTACACCCCTAGCCATGCGATGCTTTATCTGCGTTATTCTCAGGCGGGTTGGATGGGTGATTTAGATTTACCGCTTCAACCCCTGATGCCGTATGCCAATTTTTAACGATTAGTCATCGTTCCCCAGAGTGAGATGGTTCACTCTGGGGCGTGGTTGATATCTTTTGCTTGAGTGTTACCTTCGTGAATGCTCGCGGATCATAGCGCTTTTCTATGCTCATCAATTTATTTTGCTTCACCTTGCCAGTGAAAGTTACTCGCGTTATTCCGGACCTATAAAAAACATTCAGTATTAATCAGCACATTTTGCTACCAAAAATTAGGTGCAGCCCCAAATTCTGGAGTAGCAAAATTTCCCACCCAAACTTTAATATCACCCTGTAGTGCTACTGTGAAACTAGAGGTTAAACGATCAATCATATAATTTACCGAATTAGCATCAGTAATAATATAGTGATTCATTTTACCTTTTTTATCTGGAATGCAAGTATACTGAGCAGGGAAGTCATTATTATCAATTTTCATGGTGTTGGTAGCGTGGTCACAGGCACCATAGCTAAAGTATGACACCACCATATTGGCATTATCTTTACCTGGGGAGTAGATACTTATCATTACTGGATATCTATCCTTAGTCTGTGCGATATCATAAAGCACACCATCTTTTGAATACCACTTATAATATTCTGTATACTGTTCAGCCTTTGCATAATCAGTGTAGAGAGCAAAAGATAATATTAATAAAATATATCGAAACATAGATAGCTCTCCAAATGAGTACTATTTCCCATAAAAATCAGTCAGAACAAACAGTTTTCTTCTGTCAGTCATTTTCATCTCATGGAGAGGAAAACCAGCAGGCTACATTAATTATCACGTTGCGCTTAGCCAATTATGCAGAAAAATACCTTATTATGGTATGACTTACTACTCATTATGGTGCTCATTTTCTTTTTTTTAGATACTACACAAATAATACCCCCGGAAGCCGTGAGTATAGTCGGGGTATAGTAAGCCGGCGACTATCGTTTGAATTTTAGAATATTAACCAAGTTGTGCCAGTACGTAGGAAACAGCCAATAAATCGGCACTGCCTCCCGGACTTAGATGCCGGGCTATCAGCGCCTTATCCATTTGACGTAATGCCTCATTGTCCCAATGAGTTGCCAGTAAGGTTGCGGCATACTGTTGTACATAGTGCATACCGTCGATACCCCCGCGGGACACCAGATTACTGTCCCGATTGTTCGCCATCAGGCGCAGTAAAGCATGCTGGAAACGCCGTTCCCCCTGCTCTTGATGCCAGTACGGCAATACCGCTCTGCGCACGGTAATAAATCCTAGCTCTGCCTCACCTCGTGCTCCGGTTAAACCATAATCACGAAACTGCTTTTCTCCTGCAGTGGCAGCCCGTGACCGCGATGCTAGCTCACGCTCAACCAGTCCCTGACAGATAGCACTGACCTCCTGACAAAGAGTATCCGCTCTGAGCACCTGATGTTGTGCTTGTAGACGCCCGGCGGCAAAACACAATAATCCAAGAGAAAAAATACCGCCTTTATGCGTATTTACTCCGTTGGTGGCAGTAAACATAGCCTGCTCACAGGCCAGCCCCGCGGGGCGTAACAGGCTTAATTGTGCCGCAGCGGGTTTATGTGCATGCTCAGCACCCGTCTGGGCAAAAAGGGTAAACCACGGTGTGATTGCCGCAATACTGCTTAAAAAAAGCGCATGATCCATATCATGGTGCGAACCATTATTTGCACGATCTACCAGGCCAGGCTTCGGCGTTAAACTGAGTTCAAGATACAGTGCCTGTGTAGCGAGCGCAGGTACATCGGCGGTAATCGGATTAGTCGCGAGCAAACCAGTCATCAATTAATTCCTCTACACATGATATGACTTCTTCCATCGGATGCCGGCGCGAACGAGCACAAGCATGCGCAGGCTCATCACATAACAGGCAGCGTCGATTACTCAAATCAAGCGAATGGCGACCAACCTGACCATTTTTTGGGCTAAAAACATCAAAGTCCCATAGTCTGCCGAGTGGGTGAGTCTCTTCCAGCTCCACACAATGCGCTTTAATCTCAGGAGCCGAATGATCAACACACCATAGTGCTTCTGGCCCCGTTGGTAGCCATAGCACCTGCCTTTTCAACACGCTCCAGTGATTTTCCCACAACAACTGGTCGCAGGCCTGCAGGGCTACAGCCAAGGTATTACGATAACGGATACTGTCTTTCACCGAACCGGGCGTCACCAGTGTCAGCGAAATGATCGGTTTTTGATAACGAGCGAGCCAATCAGCCTGTTGCGCTGCACGGCTATCTTTAGCTGCCAGCAGCGCCTCAAGGCTAACGCCTGCTCTTACAGACGTCAGTGTAGTCATTAACTTTCCTCTTTTACCTGGTGAACAACATCGATGACGCTGCCGTCACGATAACGAATAACCCCGACAATACGGTCAGTAAACTCGATAGGTTTAGGTACGCCACTCAGGGAAATAGCTCGCTGGTACAAATCGTCAATATCTACAATTTTAAGACCCGCGGCTTCTAAACGTTGGCGGATTTCTGATCGCGCGGGATTAACGGCAATACCGTGGTCAGTGACAAGAACATCGATACTTTCCCCTGGTGTAAGTAAAGTCGTGACACGTTTAACCACTGTAGGTATACGGCTTCGTAGCAACGGCGCCACAACAATGGTCAAGTTTGCTGCCGCCGCCACATCGCAGTGCCCGCCAGAAGCGCCACGCATTACGCCATCGGAACCCGTGATAACATTGACGTTAAAATCGACATCAATTTCCAGGGCGCTGAGGATCACGACATCTAGCTGATCGCAGCAAGCAGCTTTGCTGGCAGGGTTAGCATAAACGTTGGTGGAGATCTCTATATGGTTTGGATTTAGACGAAGCGAAGCGGCAGCCGCACTGTCGAAACACTGTGTATCGAGTAATTTTTCGATCAGCCCCTTCTCATGTAATTCAACCAGGCTTCCAGTAATTCCGCCAAGAGCAAAACGCGCTTTTACACCATGACGTTCCATTTTTTCTTGCATAAAGCGCGTGGCAGCGGTGGCAGCTGCGCCAGAGCCGGTTTGCATGGAAAAACCATTTTTGAAATAGCCTGAGTGTTCAATTACATCTGCCGCGTAGTGAGCTATCATCAGCTCACGCGGATTACTGGTTACCCGAGCTGCACCGACACTGATTTTCTCCGGATCGCCTACACTCTCTACTTGGACTATAAAATCTATCTGGTCCTGTCTCAGGCTCGCGGGCATGTTCGGGAACGGCACTATCTCTTCTGTCAGTAGTACTACCGTTTTCGCAAAATGCGCATCGACCATTGCATAGCCCAAGGAGCCACAAGCAGATTTACCTTGGGTTCCGCTGGCGTTACCAAACTCGTCGCTGCACGGCACGCCGAGAAATGCGACGTCAATGTTCAGTTCACCGTCCTGCAGCAGTTTTACACGTCCACCGTGGGAGTGGATCTGTACTGGTTCAGCCATCAGACCATGTGAGATAGCATCGGCGAGTTTTCCACGCATGCCAGAGGTGTAAATCTTCGCTATCACGCCGCTCTGAATATACGGGATCAGTTCATCATTACAGTTCATCAGGGAGCTTGAAGCAAGTGTCAGCCCCTTGAATCCCAGACTGGCAAGCATTGCCACTACGTTATTAATCACTCTGTCACCTTCGCGAAAAGCATGGTGAAAAGAGATAGTCATACCGTCTTTAAGGCCGCTGCGAGCAATCGCATCTTCCAGGGATGCACACAGTTTACGCTGGTGTTTAGTCTTAACATCGTTCAGCCACGGGGTGGTTGCATATGCTCCCGCAAAAGGTTTTAAGTTTTGCAGATGTGGAAAATTGAGATGAAGAAGTTCTATTTGTTTCATTGTTCTGTCCTTAACGACGTACGCCGGACGCAGCCGCACGTTCCAGCACCATCTGCGCGTGGTTAATTATCGGAGCATCAATCATTTTGCCATTCAATGACACAACACCCAGACCGTTACGTTCCCCCTCTTCAGCTGCTTCAATAACCAATTTTGCATGGTCAACTTCATGCTGGGTTGGAGCATAAGCATTGTGTAGCAGATCGATTTGGCGGGGATTAATCAAAGACTTACCGTTAAAACCCATTCTACGGATCAGTTCTACTTCACGCAGAAAACCCGCTTCATCATTGACGTCAGGCCATACCACGTCGAACGCATCAATACCTGCAGCACGTGCGGCGTGAAGGACCGCGCAGCGCGCATAAAAGAGTTCGGTACCATCTCCACGTTCGGTTTGCATATCCATCACGTAGTCAAAGGCCGCCAACGCGATACCAATTAAACGTTTAGAGCTACGAGCTATAGAAACAGCGTTAATAACGCCAATAGCCGATTCGATAGCTGCCATGACGCGGGTAGAACCGACCTCACGACCACAAGCCAGCTCAATACGTTCAAGATGAGACTCCAGCTCATAGATATCTTCGGGCGTGTCGGTTTTTGGCAAACGAACCACATCAACACCCGCACGAACAACGGCCTCCAGGTCTGGCAAACCAAACGGCGTGTTCAATGGGTTAATACGCACTACCGTTTCCATATCCTGATACATCGGGTGTTGCAGAGCATTAAAGACCAGTAAGCGCGCGGTATCTTTTTCGCGCAGAGCAACGGCATCTTCCAAATCGAACATAATAGAGTCTGGACGGTAGATAAATGCTGTAGAAAGCATGGCGGCGTTAGCACCAGGCAGGAACAGCATGCTACGACGAAGTTTATTCATAGCAATTTCTCCCAGTTAATTTCTGTCGGCTCAGCTGCGCGCAAAATAGCGCTTTGCAGACGAGCACGAATAACACAATCCAGCGCCCCTTTATCTTCAATGATGATAAATCCCTGATGGACATCCATCGCGCCCAGAGTGGCATGTACGACCTGGAGAATTTGATCACCAAACTGTTTCATCACCTCACTGTGGATACTCACTTCCAGACCCTCTTCGGTCGGGGCTATTCTCACCATCAAATCACTCGACTCCATGGTGCCGGCGAGTGCCTCCCTAACAATTTTCATAATGATATTCCTGATTTTTTTGTGACTTACGTGCGTAATCAGACTCCAGGCACGCAAAGGTGGTATCCGGTACAATTTCCCGAATACGGGAGAATTGGTTTGTTTTAAGCAAACGACGTACTTCAGATGCGGAGATGGCCTTGTCTGTAGCCTTGATGCGTGGGATCTCTATCACTTCGATGGTCCCCGCCAGCACTCTATACATCGTTTGGTTATACTGATGGGTGACATCACAAAACGGCTCACTACCAATAAAGCGATGGGTAATACCCAATGCTGGAGCGATATAGTTTCGGAAAATAAGCAGGTCTGTCTCACTCCAGGCCTGCTGTACTTTGCAGGTCTCTTTCAGAAAGTAAGTCGGGAAAGTGGCGCGAGAAATGATGTATTCAGAACCTTGATGGACGGTGACGTTCGCCAAGTCCGATACCCCCATATTCACCATTTTCAGTCGCGCACTGAAGGGAAAAAATGAGGCATCCTCACGTACTACGAACAGATGCAGCCAGTCGCAGGATTTCGCAGCTTGTTCAACCAGATGACGGTGCCCCAGAGTGAAAGGATTCGCATTCATCACTATTGAGCCAATCCGTTTACCAGGTACGCGATACGCCTGCAATGTATGGCAGTAACGCTGGATACCTGACGGAATATTTTCCATCAAAATAGTGTCGTTACCACTCTGAACAATCGGCCAGAAACCGTTATGCTCAAAACGATCACGATTGCAGGGCCGGGTATACAGGAACAGATGAAAATGTCCCCGCGACAAGGCCAGATTTTCAACTTCTGTCAGTAACTGCGCACTGAGATTTTCTCCGCGTAGCTGTGGAGTGACGGCCACACACTTAATGACATTGCCGGCCAGGCCCGCACAACCCACCACCCGGTTTCCTGCCCTGGCTTCAACGAAAGTGGTAATATCGCCGTCCATTTCTAAATGGCTATCTGCGAGTAATTTACGGATAGCGGTCAGACGCTGAGGATTACTGCTAACTTCCGTGCAGCGAAAGACGATGGGGGATTGTGTTTGCATGCTATTGCCTCCGTCCTTAATGTGCAGCCGTCAATGCATTAACTGGCGCATCGACAATCACATTACTGAGATGGCCGATGTTCTCAATTTCCACTTCAATACGGTCACCCGCTTTCATAAATAGTGGAGGATTACGCTTTTTACCTACCCCCCCAGGCGAACCAGTGATAATCACATCACCTGGCATTAAGCTTGTGAACGTACTGATATAATTAATAAGTTCGGCAACTTTGTGGATCATATTGCTGGTATTATCGCTCTGTACCATGTGGCCGTTCAGCCAGGTACGAATAGCTAACTGATGCGGATCGGGGACCTCGTCTGTTGTGGTCATCCAGGGGCCAAATGCCCCCGTCTGGCGCCAGTTTTTACCCGCAGTAAACCAAGTGTGCTGCCAGTCACGTGCAGAGCCATCCATATAGCAGCTGTAGCCGGCAACGTGGCTTAACGCGACCTCTTGAGGGATGTTTTCTCCGCCTTTACCGATGATGACTGCCAGTTCGCCTTCATAATCGAATTCGTTGGAGTAGCGCGGTTTTAATACCGGTGCTTGATGTCCGGTTTGCGAGTCAGGGAAGCGTATAAACAGGGTTGGGGCCGGGTTGCTCTGATCAAATTCTTTACGTTTTTCGGCATAGTTCATGCCAACACAGAAAATTTTTCCCGGATTATCAATGACAGGTAAGAAATCGACATCATCAAAGCGCAAATCAGGCGCTTCATTGCTCAGCTGTTTTGCCACATGTAATGCGTCAGCTGCGAGCAGCGATTTCAAATCAACGTAGCGGTCTCCAAGACGTCGGCCCAGGTCAATGAGCCCATCATGCTTAACGATGCCGTAACTACGGACTCCCTGATGGATAAAGCTTGCGAGTTTCATATCAGCTCCTACTTATATTAATCAAACAAGGAAGTTACTAAGGACTAACAGCGATACCGAGACATTGATGGCACCACCGATACGGGTCGCAATTTGTGCAAATGGCATCAGACTCATTCGGTTACCTGCTGTCAGGATGGCCACATCGCCCGTCCCCCCTTGACCACTCTGGCAACAGGAGATAATGGCTACATCGATAGGGTGCATTCCTATTTTTTTGCCGACAAAAAAGCCTGTCGTAACCAGCGCAATAACCGTGCTCACGATGACCAGAAGATTGTTAATAGTGAACGCGTTAACCAGCTCTTCCCACGGTGTAATCGCGACACCCACGGCGAAGAGAATTGGGTAAGTAACTGAAGTTTGGAAGAATTTATATACCACCTGAGAACCTTCCAGCAGGCGTGGCGAGGCACCATGTGTGAGTTTAACCAGCACCGCAGCAAACAGCATGCCGACCGGAGCAGGCAGACCAATCAGTTTATGGCCGAGCATACCAATCATGTACAACAGCACTGCCAGTAATACGCCTGCAGCAATCGTCGTCACGTCTGTTTTGCCAGAAAGGCCGGGAGTAGAAGAAGCTGGTTCATCACCGTTTTCACGATCCGGCATCAATTGGCCTTCACCTGTCAGATGTGGAAAGCGTTTACCTAACTGATTCAAGGAGCCGGAGATAACAATGGCGGTCAGGCTGCCCAGCATGACCATTGGGAGTATCCGGCCCAGAGCAACCCCTTGGTCCATATGCAATATCGCGGCATATCCAATGGAGAGAGGTATTGCCCCTTCCCCGACACCACCGGCCATGATAGGAAGAATGATAAAGAAGAAGATCTGGAAGGGTTCCATGCCAAGTGCAAGGCCAACCCCCATACCTATCAGCATGCCAGCAACCTCACCACAGAGCATGGGAAAGAAAATACGCAAGAATCCCTGAATAAGCGTCGTGCGGTTCATACTCATAATGCTGCCAACGATAATGCAGCAGATATAAAGATAAAGAATGTTGGTAGATTTATAGAATTTAGTCGTGGACTCAACCACGACATCCGGCAGTAAACCGTAATAAACCATCGCGGAAGGAATAAAGGTGGCACAAATCGCCGCCGCACCAAGCTTGCCAACAAAAGGCAGACGCTTGCCGAACTCGCCACAAGCAAAGCCGAAGAAGGCCAGCGTTGCCACCATGACGACGATATCGCTCGGTAACTGACCTTCCAGACATTCAATACCGATAAGCAGTCCTGCTAAAACAAAAAGAGGCAGAGGAATAATCCCGACTTTCCAGGTATCCATCACATGCCACCAGCGTTCTTTAAGCGATGATGTCGGGATATTAAGCGGGTCTTTTTTTACAGACAAAGAATCATCATTTATGCTCATAACTAGGCCCTTTTGGTTATTTTGTACTGACAGATTAAAGACCTGAGGGAATAGTTAATGAGAGATGTCGCATAATTAAATTAGAGTTTTAATGGCACTTATGGTTTTAATGGTTTTAATAGTTTTTTATTTAAGCTATTAATTCATTTCAATAACATTACAGAATCTATATTTTAAACGCAGGGATACAACTCACTAACATTTATAATGGATAGTTCCTATAAGAGACAGCACTTAAAATTCATTTAATTATACAAAAACTCGACGTGTATTATACTGTCAGTTGCTGTGCAAGGGATCACAAGTTTCTAGTAAATCCCACGTAATGGCACAAAAAAATGTTATTCTAATTATTTACTGACTACGGTGCGTACCGTTATGAGAGTGTCTTTTCAAATCAAATTGTTTTTTTCGTTGGTTATTTTTTTCTCCGGACTTTTTATCGCACTGGGTATTTACTATTATCAGGGTATAGATCAACAACTATACCAGGAAATGGGTATACGGGCGAAAATACAAGCTGAAGAAATAGCGGTCATGCCCAGACTAAGCCAAGTAGTAGAAGAAAAAAACATTCCGGCTATCAATAAAATCATGTATAAAATAGCTCCACATAGTGATGCGAGCTTTATTGTTATCGGAGATGATAAAGCTATTCATCTATTTCACTCCGTACATTCTGATGTCATTGGAAAGACTCTGGTCGGTAGCGATAATGCAGAAGTATTGCAAGGTTCTGGTATCACTAAAATTAGTCAGGGTGGATTAGGTATTTCATTGCGCAGTAAAGCACCAATATTTAATGATGATGGGCGGGTAGTTGGAATTGTGTCTGTCGGTTATCTGACTAGCTACCTCGACTCCATTACTTCCGATAAAGTTATCGATATCGTTATTGCCGCATTAATCTTGCTGGCAGCACTATTTATCTTTTCCTGGTTTTTCACCCGTAACATTAAAAAACAGATTTTCTCACTGGAACCGCGTGAAATTGGCCTACTGGTACGTCAACAGAAGGCCATAATGGAATCTATTTATGAGGGGGTAATTGCCATCGACAACGATTTGCGAGTTGGGGTTATCAACCAGGCTGCGCGTAAACTTTTGGGCTTAAGTCAACCGACAGCCCAGTTGCGTGGGCTGCCAATTAGTGAGGTTATTTCTCCGGCACCGTTTTTCTCCCGATCGCTAATGTTAGCCAATAATACTCACGATGAAATTTGCTGTTTCAATGGATTAACCGTCATCGCCAGCCGGGTGCGAATTGTCCTGGAGGATAGATTACAAGGTTGGGTAATCACCTTCCGAGATCGTAACGAAATAGATACCCTAAGTGCACAACTTAGCCAGGTCGAACGCTACGTGGATAATCTCCGCGTTATGCGCCATGAGCAGTTAAACCGCATGGCTACTCTGTCTGGTTTATTACATATGGAACATTACGACGAAGCGATACGCTATATTCAGGCCCAGTCAGAACATGCTCAAGAGTTACTGGACTTTCTCTCACAACGTTTTATCTCACCGACCTTATGTGGATTACTGTTAGGCAAAACAGCACGAGCTCGTGAAAAAAATATCGAGCTCACCTTTGATCCACTCTGCAGGATGGATAAAGACTACACGACCTTGGATGAAGCCGAACTGATCTCCATTATTGGTAATCTGCTGGATAATGCCATCGAAGCAACCCAGCGCGGGCCTCGCCCATCCGAGCCGATAGAAATATTAATCTTGCTGAATGAACGCGAGCTGATTATTGAAGTAGCCGATCATGGGATCGGTCTCGACCCGGATATTCGTGAACATATGTTTGAGCGTGGGATAACCACCAAACACAGTGGTAATCACGGCATTGGTCTGTATCTCATAGCCAGCTATGTCATGCAGGCAGGGGGGACAATTGAGATCTCTGACAATATCCCTCACGGTACTATTTTTTCCTTGTTTATCCCTGAATTGGGGAATACGCCTCATTCTATTGCGACTACAGAAGACCAGAACGATGCAACATAATCTGATAGATGTACTCATAGTTGAAGATGAACCCGCTCTCGCACAGCTTTATTCAGAAATGATTAGCAAGCATCCACGTTTACGCCTGGTAGGCGTGGCATCATCCCTTGCTGAAGCGAAAATATTGCTGAGCACTACCACAACGCTGCTGGTATTACTGGACAACTACCTGCCGGACGGTAAAGGAATTACTCTGATTAGAGATCCGTTAATTGTGGGTACTAATCGCTCGGTTATTTTTATTACTGCTGCCAGCGATATGGATACCTGTAGCCTGGCCATTCGCCATGGCGCGTTCGACTATATCCTCAAACCGATCTCCTGGAAGCGTCTAAGCCAGTCGTTAGAGCGTTTTGTACAGTTCGTTGATCAACAGCGTGAGTGGAAAATTGTTGATCAAAGCAACATTGACTCGCTCTATCAGTTACAGGCAAAAAACTATAACAAGGAAAGTGGTGGTAAAGGGATTGAAGAAAACACGCTGATGTTGGTGCAAAATCTGTTTAACGATACCGCAGAGCACTGCTTTTCTGCCGATGAAGTGGTCAGTAAAACAAAACTCAGTAAAACTACCGCCCGCCGCTATCTTGAACATTGCGTGGAAATTGGTTTTTTAGATATAGAGATGCAGTATGGCAAAATAGGTCACCCACGACGTATATACCGAAGAGTAGCCCAGTAAATATTTTTTGCACTCTACGTATCAGCAAAAAAGGGTGTCTTACCCTATAAGCTATCTCAATCGCTAAGCATCTAACTGATACAACTCTTGGGATCAACAGCATGCATGCTCGATTACGCTCGGTTATTGGTACATTGACTCCGAAGTCTGTTTTAAATGCTGACTATTTCTGCCTTATGTTTTCAGATTATGATTCTCTATGCTTCAAACATCTCATTCATATAAAAACCTATTTTTCATTTAGTTAAATAAAAAATAGGTAATAATAGCGCATTAAAAAATCATCCTGGATAAGTTTCAGTGGCAACCAGATAGGAACTTACAGTACATTTTTCCTACTATAGAACAATCTTACAAGAATAAACTTGCAAGATCGAGCGATCAAACATATCGTATATGAGCATATTCGAGCACATCAATGATCCGGGTTTCTAAAGTCTGTATTTCCCAGCGGGCAGGAAAAATACCTTCCTGCTGTACATAATATAGAAATGGAAAGTGTCTTTTTTTACCCGCTGATTGTTTAATCATTATGATTTTACTGAAATTTCAAGCTATTAATGCGCTAAGGGTTTTTATGAAAACATCACATGCAGGTGAAGTCGTTATTTCCAAAACGGATATTCAGGCTGGGGTAAAATCTGTTGCTGAACAGCTAAATAACGCTTATCAGGAAGCCGCTATTATTACTGTCGTTCCTGGCGGAATACTCTATACCGCAGACTTGGTGCGAGCGCTTAATTTTGATGTCCATATGGACTACATCTCCTGCCCGCATATCCCCGGTCAGAGAGAGAATAAGTCCGATATTGTTTTCCATAATAATGTGAACATTAATGGTATGGATGTCATTCTGATTGATGATGCTATCGAGTCAGGCGGTACGATGAAACGACTCGTAGAATACTTAACAAGCAACTACTCGATAAAATCACTCGCTATCGCCACACTTTTTGTTAAGCCAGGACGCATTGATATTCCTGCCCGTCAGTTCTATGCCTTCGAGATGGATAATGATGATTTATTAATTGGTTATGGTATGCCGTGGCAGAATAAATTCAGAAACTTACCTGAAGTCTATCAACTGATAAAATAATTCTATTTGCTCATTCAAGTTGTTTATCGACGCGCGATTAAAGGCGTCGATAAGCGTACAAAACGCTATAGTTCTGCTGGCCTCGCGAAATCAATACTCGGTAACTTAATACATAACCCCCTTATTCCTGAAAAGCGTTCGTCTTTTTACCCTTCTGAAATACATCATTCATTTATCTAACACCCCAGATCAATCTCACAAAAAACGCTCCTTCGCAGATAAATGCGATATCGCTCACAAAACACGCTGGTTAAAAACAGATCAACATCACGTTAATATTTAATCAACATATCTACCATTGGTATTACCACTAAAGACCAATGGAAAAGATTATGGAAATCAGACGCGAAAAGACAGAAAACAGCAACGGTTACGATCGTGTTGTTAATTTTTTGCGGGAACAATTGTTAAGTGGGGAGCTGAAGGCAGGGGATAGTTTGCTACCTGAACGCGAACTATCGGCAAAATTAGGCGTAAGCCGCCCTGTTTTACGTGAAGCATTAAGAGCGCTGGCTATGATCGGTGCTGTCGAGATTCGTCATGGCATTGGTACTGTGGTGACAAAACCTGATGTATCGGTTCTGGGTGAATTTTTTACTTTTGTTCTCGCACATCAGCCTAATGTGGTCGATGACGTCATGCAGGCGCGAATTGCAATTGAGCGTCAGGCCGTACGCCTCGCCTGCCGTCGCGGAACGCAGAGTGACTATGACAGGCTCGCTACTTGCCTGAATGACATTATCGATACCATTCACGATCCACAATCTGGTTATCTCGCTGATTTCCGTTTCCACGAAACCATTGTCAATGCTTCAGGTTCACCTACCCTGATTAATATTTATCAATCAATCAGTGTGTTAGTACATCGTTCGCACTTGGACAGACGTGAGCAAATCATGCAAGTCGAAGGCATTGAAGAATTTCTGATTGACCATCACCGCGCCATTTTTTCTGCCATCGTCGAACGCAATGAAGATCAGGCGGATGAGTTGCTGGGCCGCCACTTTGAAATTGGCGCCGATTTTCGTCGTCGTGCCACCATTCGTATGGTGAGCGGATCGTCTTTAAATAACTGAAAACCGCTGAGGATAAATAGATGCAAATAGTTATTGGTAGTGATCATGCTGGATTCCATCTGAAACAAGAGTTGGTTACCTGGCTGAAGCAATCTGGTTATCAGATTACTGATATTGGTAGTCACAATCCCGAACCGGTGGATTTTCCTGATATCGCAGCCGCTCTTTGCAATCAGGTTCGCGAAGGCACTCATCAGCGCGGCATTCTGGTTTGTGGTACCGGTGTGGGTGCTGTTATTGCTTCAAATAAAGTGAAAGGGATCCGGGCCGCTGTTTGTCATGACGTGCATTCAGCCCACCAGTCTGTCGAACATGATGATGTCAATGTGATGTGTATTGGTGCCCAAATTGTGGGTCCGTGGCTGGCTCGGGACTTAATTGAGTCTTTCCTGAAAGCTGAGTTTGTTCAGGATATCGATTTTATCCGCCGCGTTGAGAAGCTCGCACAGCTTGAACAACAAAACTAATACACGCAGAAAGAAGGAGAATAGCGATGAATAATAAGACTTCCGGAATTGTTGGTTTTTTAGGTTTAGGGGTGATGGGACGTGAAATGGCTCGTAACCTTGCTGAAGCCGGTTTTACCGTACGCGCGTTTGATATTGTGCCTTCTGCAGGCGATATCCTACGTAAGTCAGGGGTCGAAATTATGTCCGATATTACTGACGCAATAACTGACGCCGATATTGTTATTTCGATGCTGCCCGACACGCCACAAGTTGAAGAAATTGTGTTTGGCCCAGCAGGGCTGCTGGCTCACCCGCCGCGCGGAAAACTGTTTGTGGATATGAGTACTATTGCTCCAGATGCCACCCGTAAATTTAGTCAGGCATTAGCGACGGTGGGCATCACTATGCTGGATGCTCCGGTATCAGGAGGCCCGGCTGGTGCTAAAAATGGCACCCTGACTATTATGGTTGGCGGTGAAATCAGTGGATTTAATCAAGCAACGCCTTTCTTACAAGCAATGGGTACCACTCTCAATCATGTTGGTGCATCCGGTGCTGGCCAGACAGTGAAACTCTGCAATCAACTGATCTGTGGGATCAATATTCAAGCTATCTGTGAAGCCTTGGCCCTGGCCCGTGCCTGGGATATCGATCTGGTACAAATGCGTGAGGTTTTACTAGGCGGGTCTGCTGCTTCCTGGATGCTCGATAAACTCGCCCCCGCCATGATTGAAGGGGATGTATCAGCAGGGTTCCGTATCGACTTAATGATGAAAGATCTTCGCCTGGTACTAGAAGCCGCACAAAAACATCCCGTCCCACTACCAGCGACCGCATTAGTCGCTACTCAATATCAAAATGCACAGGCATATGGTGAAGGGGCTAACGGTAATCAAGCGCTATTTAAAGTTTATGACCGCCTTACTGGACAGCTGACAACAGTAACTAACTAGCCGGGGTAACCAGCCATGATTCTCGATTTTTCAGCAATTCTTTCACAATGGCGGCTGCTGCTGAATGGTGCGGAACTGACCGCCCAACTGGCAATAGTAACGACCGTGACGGGGTTTCTTATCGGCACGTTGTGTGCCGTTGCCCGGCGATCTCAATCGGTAATCTGTGTAAGAGTAGCGGCTATTTATGTCGAGTCGATCCGCAATACTCCATTTTTAGTACAGATTTTCCTGGTCTATTTTGGCCTTTCAAGTCTGGGTTTTTCGTTTAGCGCTTTTACCGTATCGGTTATCGCTCTGACGATTAATGTTGGAGCCTATACAGCGGAAATTATGCGTGCTGGTTTTGACTCGGTTCATAAAGGACAGTGGGAAGCGGCCGAAACATTGGGATTAACAAAATGGCAGCAATACTGGCACGTGGCACTACGCCCGGCCATTGAGCGTGTTTATCCGTCGCTGACCAGCCAGTTTATTCTGCTGATGCTGGCTTCCTCTGTTACCTCACAAATATCTACTGAGGAACTCACAGCTACCGCTAACTTTATTCAATCAGAAACCTATCGGCCGTTTGAAACCTTTTTCATCGTAGCGGGCATCTATATCGCGCTCTCCTTGATGATGCGGCTCATTTTCTGGCTGTTTGGGCTAGCCATCTTTCCACGCCGTCGTCGTCTTGGCACGACTATCTAACCAGGGAGATAAGATAATGAATTTTCCTCTTAATTTAGCCCATCTCCAGTTTTTACTGGAAGGAACTGTCTGGACTGTGGTGCTGTCTCTGATGGCATTTTGCGGCGGTGGATTCGTCGGGTTTCTAATCGCGCTGGGGCGTATAACACCGATACGCCCAATACGTTTCTTAGTCACTTGCTGGGTTCAGTTAGTCCAGGGAACACCGCTACTGATAATCATGTTCATGGTCTATTTTGGGCTGCCTGGACTGGGTTTTTCAATCTCGCCATTGCTGGCCGCGGGAGTTTCTCTCACTATCTATGCCAGTGCCTATCTCGGTGAAATCTGGCGCGGATGTATTCAGTCGGTACCACGTTCGCAGTGGGAAGCAGCTGAATGCCTGGCGTTATCCCGTACTCAGCGGATGTTTAAAGTCATACTGCCTCAGGCGGTTAAACTTGCTACCCCACCCACTGTCGGTTTCTCAGTACAAATTATTAAAAATACGTCTCTGGCCTCAGTGGTAGGTTTTGTCGAATTAACGCGTGCAGGTCAGTTAATTAATAACTCTATATTTGAACCTTTCATTATTTATCTGATTGTTGCTGCAATCTATTTTTGTCTCTGCTTCCCGGTATCAGCACTGAGCCGTCGGCTTGAACGTGGCGCATCAGAAAAAAAAACCAGGCAACCGGCATCTGCCTTACCACAAATTAATTAACTGCTGAAGGTCATCACTATGTCCATTATTACATTAAGCAATGTACAAAAGAGCTTTGGCCAAAATCAGGTACTGAAGGATGTTTCCTTCTCTGTAAATAAGGGCCAGGTTGTTGCTTTGATAGGTGCCAGTGGATCAGGTAAAAGTACGGCGCTGCGCTGTATCGACAGACTGGAAACGATCAATAGCGGCAGCATTCAGGTATGCGGACATCATGTGGAAGATCCCCATATTGATCTCCGTAAACTACGCCAGGATGTCGGCATTGTGTTTCAAAGCTATAACCTGTTTCCCCATTTAACCATTGAACAGAACATCACTTTAGGACCGGTATCGGTAAAAAAAATGGCCAGGAAAGACGCACGCCATTTAGCGCTCTCGGTACTCGAACAAGTCGGTCTGGCAGATAAAGCTGACAGCTACCCTGAACAGCTTTCGGGTGGTCAGCAACAACGAGTTGCTATCGCACGTTCGCTGGCGATGAAACCCAAAGTCATGTTATTCGATGAGGTCACCTCTGCGCTTGATCCCAAACTGACCGGTGAGGTACTCCGTGTTATTGAACGACTAGCAGGCAGCGGTATGACGATGGTAATGGTGACCCATGAAATGAACTTCGCTCGTCGTATCGCCGATAAAGTTATTTTTATGCATCACGGCAAAGTCCATGAAAGCGGCACTGTCGATATTCTAAAAAATCCCGCCACTGAGGAGCTTCAGGAATTTATTTCAAACGATCTTTAATACCTTAATCTTATAACTAGATATGTACTCAGGAGCATAAAAATGAACCCTACAAAAAAAATCATCTTAGCCACCACATTACTGTCTGCTGTGTTTTCATTATCTGTTTCGGCCAATACTTTTGAAGATATTCAAAAACGTGGAGAGCTCTGGGTTGCCACTGATTTATCTATTCCGCCTTCAGGCATGTTAGATGCTTCAATGAGCCCGGTAGGATCCGATGTTGAAACTGCGGAGCTACTCGCTAAGGACTGGGGATTGAAACTTAAGTTTATTGAAACCACGGGCCCCACACGTATTCCAAACTTGCAAACAGGTAAAGCAGATATCGTTATCTCAACCTTATCTGTTACACCACAGCGTGCCGAAGTTATTGATTTTACCCGTCCCTATGCAGGATTACGCTCAGTTATTGCGGCTCCTGCAGCGACTAAAATATCAGACTGGAATGACCTTAAAGGACGTGCCGTTACCGTCACTCGCGGAACCACTCAGGACTCAATGTTAAGTAAAGATGCCGCAAAAAACGGTTTCTCAGTACAGCGTTACGATGATGATGCTACGCTCGTCACTGCTGCCGTTAGTGGCCAGGCCTATGCTGTTGCTACATCAGCCACTTTGGTGAACCAAATTCATAAACAGAATCCAAAGCTAGCATTTGAACCGAAAATGACACTAACGGTATTTGACCTGGCAATCGGCTTGAAAAAAGATCGGCCAGAACTGAAAGAAAAACTCAATGAATGGATTGAGACTAACCTGAAGAATGGCAAGCTTAATGCTATTTATGAAAAATATCATGGCGAACCGATCCCAGCAGAAATTATCAGTCGGAAATAGTACATAATTTATTAGAGTGTTAATAATCTTTATTATCACAAATAATAGCACCCCAGATACTCCAAAACGGGGTGCTATTAATAATGAAATAAGTATCAGCTAAACTTAAATCAGTTAAATGGATCACTATTAAAAAAAACAGATTCTACAGGGCTACAAAGCTGAGAGGGATCGTCCACGAACCTGCAAGTTTAGTCGTGGAGCGACCCAGTTCCCGGCTGCCAGGATTCACTATATTGAGTGGATGGCAAAGAGAATAACCGGCAGAAAAATAAGATAGACTGCAATGGAGAAAGAAAGAGACTCCGTTGCAAATTGCACATTCACTTTATATTTTTCGGCAAGAATTACTGTTGTATTGGGGATAGGCAGGGAGCAGATTAAGGTGGTAATTTTAATCATTTCCGAATCGATGGCGAGCAACCAGCCCAGCAGAAGCACTACCGCGGGAGCAAAAATAAATCTGAAAATAACGACAAATACCAGACTCCTGTTGATAGTGATAGTTTTGAAACCTGACAGATAAATAATTGAACCCACCACTAACATGGCCAGAGCAGAGGTCATTCCTGACAACGTATTCAGAAACTCATTAATCACCTGAGGAATGGGAAAACCTGCCAGTAAAATAGCCACGCCAACAAAAAAAGCGATCAGCGGCATATTCACAATTTCTTTAATCACAGTATTGAACGTACTGGTCCCACTCACTTTTTCAGCGGTTCCTTTTTCCAGCAGATACAGCCCTAATGTCCAGTAGATAACTGTTTGTGAAGCATATGTCATCAGCGCATACGGTAGCCCATGACTACCATATACTGCCAGAGTAATCGGAATACCAAAAAATATGGTACTACTCATTGAACATAACCCAATGAATAAACCAACATCTTTGCTTTCCACTCTAATCACTTTCGCCGTAATAAAAGCCAGAACCATTAATGTCAGTATGACCAGCACAGGTAAAATTACATTGGGTACTAAAGCCAAAAACTCAGTCCGGGTAAAGTCCGCATTAATCGACAAAACCAGCGTGGAAGGTAAAGCAACATTAATGAGAAGTTTGGTAAACAGACCATTACTGGATTTATTTAACCAGTTTGCCTTTGTCAGCACACATCCCAACCCCACTACCAGAAAAAGCACTATTACATTCAAATAATCATGGAGCATCTTTATCCCCCGGAAAAAATATCAATAAAAAAAACAATATATTAAACTGTAATACATCATGGAGATCTCGCCACGCGAAAAATCCTCAATAAATGATGAACCTGTCAGGCTGAATAGATGCCAGGGCTGGGAAGAGAGTGCGGGTGAATCTTTCCGTCTTGAAACACATTCAGATGATAAAGAATAACAGGTTATTTGGACTAAGCCATGCCAGGTAGCGGGATCTCGGCAAACATTGAACGATCCATATTAAAATCAAAATCATCACTGGTTGCATTGAAGAGCATTTTTTTCGTGTTTTCTAAATGCTGCCACATTGCCTGACGTGCTGCCTTAGGATCACGGGTAGCCAGAGCCTGTAAAATTTTATCATGTTCATCACACCAGCTATCAATCGAACGATTATCGATATGTTCATGTAATTTTAGCCAATAGGGATTACGCAGACGCTGGCTCCACATCTGTTCGACAATAATCACCATCGCACTATTATGAGTTGATGCCGCGACTTGCATATGAAACTTCAAATCCCACTGAGAATCACGAAATCTGTCTTCCTGACGAGCATTTCGCTGGATCTCCATTAATTTCAGGATGTCTTCTTTGGTCGCTTGAGTCGCAGCAAACTCCGCAATGTGGCTTTCAATCAGCTGTCGCGCTTGTAATAACTCAAACGGACCGCACTGGCTAAAATCCAGTACCGATAAGGCCGCAGCGGTCACTGAGTAAGCAGGTACCTGGCTGATAACATGGATGCCCGAACCCTTGCGGACATCGACCAAGCCTTCAACCTCTAACATGATAATTGCTTCCCGAATAACCGTCCGGCTCACGTTCATTTCATCGGCCAGTAACCGTTCGGCAGGAAGTTTCGATCCCACAGAATACTCATTATTTTCAATTCGTTCCTTGATGACTGAGGCAACGTACTGATAGAGACGTTGTTCACTTACTGGTGAGCTCATCGATTTTCCTCTTATCGCCTGTAGACGCTGACAGGCATGTTGATAACCTGATTATATCTGTAGTCCCGTCAAAACGAAAATAAACCGCGCCATAATTGGTATAACAACTTTAAAAGATATAGACCATCAATTATAATCTGCTTCACTGGCTCATTATCCCAAGATACTCATAAGGCCATACGATTTACTTCACGCTATCTTTTCGAAATCAGGATACGAGAAAAATGAAAGAAATCATAAAAATACACTCAGAAGACAATGTCGTCGTGACCTTAGTTGATCGTACTGCCGGAGAAGAGGTAAACGTAGATGGCCAGACTATCACGCTACTGGAAGCGGTAGGTCGCGGGCATAAAATCGCCCTGTCCCCCATTCAGACTGGGGAAAATATCATTAAATATGGTTTACCAATAGGCCACGCTAAACAATCCATCGCTATCGGCGAGCATATTCATTCTCATAATATCGCCACCAATTTAAGTGATATTAACGAATATCAATATAATCCAGAACATAAAACGCTGGCTCCCAGCCTGGTCGATCCTGAAGTTGCTCTTTATCGGCGTAAAAACGGCGATATTGCGATCAGAAATGAAATTTGGGTGATACCTACTGTTGGTTGTGTGAACGCACTTGCTCGTAAAATGATCGAGCGCTTTAACAAACAGCATTCTGACCCAGAAGGTATCGATGGTGTTTATCTTTATAATCATACCCTTGGCTGTTCTCAGCTCGGAGATGACCATCTCACTACTCGGACAATATTGCAGGATTTAGTACACCATCCCAATGCTGCTGGAGTCTTAGTCATCGGTCTGGGATGCGAAAATAATCAGGTTGCCGCGTTTAAAGACACTCTGGGTGAGTATGACGAGCAGCGGGTTAAATTCATGGTATGTCAGCAGCTAGATGATGAGATAGAGGCTGGTATTGAAAATCTTAACCAGCTTTATGACATCGTGAAACATGATAAACGTGAACCCGGTCAATTAAGCGAAGTAAAATTTGGTCTTGAATGCGGTGGCTCGGATGGTTTATCGGGTATTACTGCCAACCCACTGTTAGGTCGTTTCTCTGATTTTCTGGTAAGTCATCAAGGCACCACAGTATTAACTGAAGTACCGGAAATGTTTGGTGCTGAGCAGATCCTGATGAATCACTGCCATGATGAACAGACCTTTGAAAAAACCGTGGCTATGGTCAACGATTTCAAACGCTATTTTATGGCTCATGAACAGCCTATCTATGAAAATCCCTCACCGGGTAACAAAGCAGGTGGGATTTCAACTTTAGAAGAGAAGTCTTTGGGTTGTACGCAAAAAGCAGGCACCAGTCAGGTTATGGATGTCTTAAAATATGGCGAACGCCTACGCGTAACCGGGTTCAATCTATTAAGCGCCCCGGGTAATGATGCCATTGCCACCAGCGCACTCGGTGCCGCAGGTTGTCACATGGTGTTATTCACTACCGGTCGTGGTACCCCTTACGGTGGCTTTGTCCCGACAATGAAAATTGCCACTAATAATGAGTTAGCGGCAAAAAAACCACACTGGATTGATTTTAATGCCGGCGCACTGCTGACAGGTAAAACTATGGATACTCTACTGGACGATTTTATTCAGCAGATCGTCAGACTGGTAAATGGCGAACAGACTAAAAATGAAGTGAATGATTTCCGTGAATTAGCTATTTTTAAAACTGGCGTCACGCTCTAATTCATTAAACAGCCATCATATTGCAGATGATTATTCACGAGGGGAGAAGATTTTCCTCCCTCGGTGATAAATCAGATCTGAATATTTTATCAATAGGGAGCGTATCTTCACGAAGTAGATAATTATCTGCTCATTACAAAACCGTAATAAATCTGTCTTATTTATCTCGTAATATCCTCGCCAGCGATTAAGTCCCAAAGAGGATAACAATTTATGCAACAAACTCTCTCTCCATTAAATCGGAGCGTGGGTGTATTACTGGCGCAACAGCAGCGAGTAAGCCACCCATGATCTCAATACAGAATTTGTCTCAGGCTTTTTCAAATCAATATGTCCTTAATGGTATCGATTTAACGGTATCAAAAGGCACGATCCTGGCGTTACTTGGCCCCTCAGGTTGCGGTAAAAGCACACTGCTTAAATTACTTGCCGGCCTGTTACAACCCACTGACGGTACGATTTATTTCGGCGATCGGTTAGTGGCCAGCTCGCATCACCTTGTTCCCCCAGAACAACGTAATCTCGGCATGGTATTTCAGGATTATGCCCTTTGGCCTCATATGACCGTTTCCCAAAATGTAGCCTTTCCTTTGCGTATGCGGGGTACTCCTCGCCATGCCATACAGGAACGTGTTGATGCAGCATTAGAACGCGTTGGCTTAGCGGATTTTTCAAAACGGAAACCAGCAGATTTATCAGGCGGCCAGCAACAACGTGTTGCCCTGGCTCGCGCCATTATTGCTGAACCCGAAATTTTATTATTTGACGAACCGCTTTCGAACTTGGATATCGCATTACGCCAGTCACTCTGTGACGAAATGGCCCAGCTATTAAGAACATTAGGTATTACCGCAGTTTACGTCACCCATGACCCTGCGGAAGCTACTGCACTCGCCCATCAGATTGCGCATATGCAGTCCGGGAAAATTGAAAGTCTGACAACATTATGAAGAGAGATTATCTGATGCCAAATTTAATGCAAAAGTTTTTAACCCCCTCATTAAACTGTTTTTCACTGAAAGGTATATCAATGACTTTAGGTCTTTCCTGCGCACTCTTTTCCGCGTCATCTCACGCGCTGACTGTTTATACTGCCGGTCCTGGCGCTATGGCAAAACAACTGGCGGCGGGTTATGAGCAGCAGACTGGCGTAAAAGTGGATGTTTTCCAGGCGACTACGGGTAAAGTCATGGCGCGTCTTGAAGCGGAACAAGCCAATCCTCGTGCTGATGTCCTGATTTCTGCATCCTGGGATACTGCGGTTGATTTGCAGAAAAAAGGCTGGTTATTGGCTTATGACAGCCCGAATGCCGCTCAAGTCCCTGCGCGTTTTAAAACGCCTTACTATGTTGCACAAGGGATCTCTGCATTAGGTATTGTCTGGAATAACAAAAGTGGCACCCCTAAACCTACAGAGTGGAGCGACCTGGCACAGCCAGCATTTCAAAATAAAGTCACCATGCCAGATCCCACGCTGTCAGGCGCTTCACTTGACTTAGTATTAGGGTTAGAAAATGCCAGGAAAGCACAGGCATGGAAACTCTTCTCTGATTTAAAAGCAAACGGTATGGTCATTTCAGGCCCCAATGCGCAAGCCCTGACGCCGGTACTGCAAGGCGCTAAAGCCGCAGTATTTGGTGCAGTAGACTATGTTGCGTATAGCAGTATCGCCAGCGGTGAATCAATTGAGGTTATTTTCCCTAAAAGTGGTACCGCTATAGCTCCACGTCCAATGATGATTCTGAACAGCAGTAAACAGCAAGCTGAAGCTAAAGCCTTCATCGATTATGTTCTGTCCCCAGAGGGACAAATTATTGTTGCAAACGCCTGGTTAATGCCAGCCAGAACAGATATTCCAGGTAAACGTCCAGACTTTTCAATGTTAACTATTCTGCCTGAAGCAACCACCGATAGTGCTGAACGTAATGACGTCTTGTCACGTTTTAATGCCATTTTCCGCTAATATTCTTTAGAGCCTATCCCAGCAGGCGTACATTGTTGCAGCCAGTTTGGACCACCAGGACAGCGCGGGAAAACCGGAACGTCCACGCAGTACGTGAGGATTTTGAGCACGGTCCTGGGCCAAAATGGCAAATAAAATAGCCTATGGGATAGGCTCTTAATAAGACCGCCGTTGGGTATGAAAATACTCAGCAGGAGCATTGATTCTGATGATAAGAATTCGCTTTCTTCCCTTTGTGATTATTACTGCATTAGCCATTCTCGTTCTTATTCCATTATTTTTTATTATATTACAATCGATATTCCCGGCATTTGCTACAGAGGGTTTCAGTCACCCATTTACACCAATAGTTTCTTTATTTGACGATCCAGAACTGCCTCCGCTGTTGTCAAATACATTACTATTAGGTCTCGGTGTCGCAACTATCAGTGCACTGATTGCTATTCCATTAGGTGCATTACGGGGATTATTTAACCTTCCCTTTGCGCGGGTTT
>Ga0308165_1000669_pt1 | contig 57201 bp, 35 predicted proteins | sample PhyWR2_FD_201032 | JGI IMG/M metagenome (GOLD analysis project Ga0308165, IMG submission 201032) | Phyllosphere microbial communities from UC Gill Tract Community Farm, Albany, California, United States - DLSLW.R2 | ecosystem: Host-associated > Plants > Phyllosphere > Unclassified | place: USA... | reverse complement strand
ATTCAAATAAATAAACGTTAATTAGACATTTATTTATTGTTATGAGCACAGCAAACTATGTAATTGGAGTGGATTACGGGACAGATTCTGTCCGGTCCGTTCTAGTCGATACCGCAAACGGAAAAGAGATCGCTTCATCGGTTTTTCTTTATCCAAGATGGCAAAAAGGTTTATACTGCAAACCTGCTGTTAATCAGTTCCGCCAGCATCCCTTAGATTATATTGAAGGTTTAACCCACACTATTACAGATTGCCTTACCAAAGCAGGTGGCGTAGAAATTGCACATTTGGTAAAAGGTATTTCTATAGATACAACCGGCTCTAGTCCTGTTGCCGTTGATGCGACCGGTACTCCCCTTGCTTTGACAAAAGATTTTGAAGAGAATCCAAATGCTATGTTTGTGTTATGGAAGGACCATACATCGGTTAAGGAAGCTGCTGAAATTAATGAGCACGCCACAAAATTCAGCACAAATTACCTTAAATATGTGGGTGGCATTTATTCTTCTGAATGGTTTTGGGCTAAATTGCTGCATGTTTTTAGGGTTGATTCGTCTATTAAAAAAGGTGCAGCATCATGGGTAGAACATTGCGACTGGATACCATTTTTACTTTGTGGTGGTAATGATATTAGGGAGATGAAACGTAGCCGTTGTGCCGCTGGACATAAAGCCTTATGGGCGGAAGAATTTGATGGTTTACCGCCTGAAGATTTCTTTAGCAGCCTTGATCCGCTTTTAGCAGGATTTAGAGAAAAATTATTTAACGACACTTATACTTCTGATGTTTCTGCTGGAACGTTAAGCGAAGAATGGGCCACAAAATTAGGCTTAAATACCGATGTAGTTGTTGGCGTGGGTGCATTTGATGCACACATGGGAGCCGTTGGCGGCCAAATAGAACCTTATTACCTGAGTAAGGTAATGGGCACCAGTACCTGCGATATTTTGGTTGCGCCTAATCAGGATTTACATGGCAAATTGATCAACGGAATCTGCGGACAGGTTAATGGATCAGTCATTCCAGGTATGGCAGGTTTGGAGGCAGGTCAATCTGCTTTTGGCGATGTTTATGCCTGGTTTAAAAATTTAATCAGCTGGCCATTAAATCATTTACTATCCGGATCTGATGTAATTGATGAGGCGACCGCGAATGCTTTAAAGGAAGAATTAGAAGGTAAAATTATTGCAAACTTAAGTAAACAAGCTGCTGCACTGCCTGATGATGATTATGCCGAACTGGCCATCGATTGGTTAAACGGGCGTAGAACGCCAGATGCCAACCAGGAGCTTAAAGGTGCCATTACCGGGTTAGGTTTAGGTACAGATGCTCCCCGGTTTTTCCGGGCTTTGGCTGCGGCAACCTGTTTTGGTGCGAAAGCGATTGTAGATCGTTTTAAAGAACAAGGTGTTCCGGTAAAAGGAATTATCGGAATTGGTGGGGTAGCAAAAAAATCAGCTTACATTATGCAAATGATGGCCGATGTACTCGAAATGCCAATCAGGATCCACCGTTTCGAACATACCTGTGCATTGGGTGCGGCTATGTTTGCAGCCGTAGCGGCTGGCGTTTATCCAAATATTGAGGCCGCAATGGCAGCCATGGGAACAGGGTTTGAAAAGGAATACAAGCCAAATATTAAAAAGCAAAAACTTTACCGTCAGCATTATCAACAATATTTGGGGTTGGGCAGATACCTGGAGAAATACAATAAAAAAGATGTAAAACCTTATTTATCATGAGCAGTTATCAAGATATAAAAGAACAGGCTTACCTGGCCAATATGCAGTTGCCAAAATTGGGATTGGTGCTTTTTACTTTCGGAAATGTGAGTGCTGCAGATCGATCGAAAGGTGTTTTTGCGATTAAACCCAGCGGTGTGCCTTACGAGGATTTATCGCCTGAAAAGATGGTAATTGTAGATTTTGATGGAAATACTGTTGAAGGGAGTTTACGTCCCTCTTCGGATACTAAAACCCATGCTGTATTATACAAACACTGGGAAGCTATCGGTGGAATTGTACATACACATTCTACTTATGGTACTGCCTGGGCACAAGCACAAAGAGCCATTCCGATCTTTGGAACTACGCATGCCGATCATTTAACAGTTGATATTCCATGTGCGCCGCCCATGGCTGATGAAATGATTAAAGGTAATTATGAATATGAAACAGGTTTTCAGATCATGAATCATTTTGAAAGTTTGGGCTTAAGCTATCAAGAGGTCGAAATGATTTTGGTGGGGAACCACGCGCCTTTTACCTGGGGAAGAACGGCAGAAAAAGCAGTTTATAACAGTGCTGTTTTAGAAACGGTGGCACAAATGGCACTGCTAACCGAACAGATTAATGCGCAGGCACCGAAGTTAAAAGATTCGTTAATTGAAAAGCATTATGAACGAAAACATGGTGATGGGGCTTATTATGGACAGAAATAAGTTTGGAGTTAATTTAAACCTCGCAGGTTCTTAAAACCTGCGGGGTTTGAAATAGATATAAATTAAAAATAACATAAATAGTAATGATTGATTTAAAAAAATTACAAGTTTGGTTTATTACCGGCACACAACATTTGTACGGAGAAGAAACCTTAAAACAAGTGGCAGCGCATGCTCAGGAAGTGGCTAATTCGTTAAGCCAAAACGGAAGCATCTCCGTATCGGTAGTGTACAAGCCAATAGTAAAAACTACTGAAGAGATTTTCGAAACTTTACAGCAAGCTAATATTGATGAAAATTGCATTGGCGTAATTACCTGGATGCATACTTTCTCTCCTGCCAAAATGTGGATTAGGGGTTTAAATGTATTACAAAAACCTCTATTACACTTACATACACAATTTAACCGCGATATCCCTTGGAATACCATTGATATGGATTTCATGAACCTGAATCAAAGTGCTCATGGTGATCGCGAATTTGGGTTTATGGTTTCGCGTATGCGTAAAGATCGTAAGGTGGTTGTTGGCCATTGGCAAGATGAAGAAGTTGCAAAACAAATTGATACCTGGTGTAGGGCTGCTGCAGGATGGCACGATTGGCAAGGCGCTAAATTTGCACGTTTTGGCGATAACATGCGTTATGTAGCGGTAACAGATGGCGATAAGGTTGAAGCTGAAATGAAGTTTGGGTTTGCGGTAAATACTTATGGCATAGGTGATTTGGTAGCTGTAATTAATGGGATTAGTGAGGACTCGATTCAAACTTTATTAAAAGAATACAATGAAACCTACGAAATTGCTGACGATTTGAAAGCTGGCGGTGCCAGACATTCATCTGTTTATGAAGCAGCAAAAATTGAATTGGGTTTAAGGAAATTTTTAGAAGATGGCGGCTTTAAAGGCTTCTCTGATACTTTTGAAGATCTGCATGGCATGATACAACTTCCTGGAATTGCAGCACAGCGTTTGATGGCTGATGGTTATGGCTTTGCAGGAGAAGGTGACTGGAAAACTGCCGCTTTGGTACGTGCGTGTAAGGTAATGGGTGCTGGTTTAGCTGGTGGAAACGCTTTTATGGAAGATTATACGTATCACTTCGATCCGGCAAATTCGATGGTTTTAGGTTCTCACATGCTTGAAGTTGATGCTTCATTAGCCAGTGGCAAAGCGAGTTTAGAGGTTCACCCACTGGGTATTGGTGGCAAGGCTGATCCTGCGCGTTTGGTTTTTAATGTTGCTGGTGGTGATGCTTTAAATGCATCTTTAATTGATATGGGTAACCGTTTCCGTTTATTAGTGAACGAAGTAAAGGCTGTTGAGGCTGAACATGATTTACCGAATTTACCTGTAGCCCGCGTATTATGGAAGCCATTACCTGATATGAAAACTGGTTGCGCGGCTTGGATTTATGCTGGTGGTGCACACCATACGGCTTACAGTCAGAACCTGACTACAGAACATTTATTGGATTTTGCCAATATTGCAGGTTTAGAATACGTTAACATCGGTGCTGACACGAAAATCAATCAATTCAGAAACGAATTGCATTGGAATGAAGTTTTTTATAAATAGTTTTTAATAAATTAATGCTCAATGCTTAAGCCGGTAATCGTTAGATTATCGGCTTTTTTTTAATGCAGCTATCCAAAACGATATAGATACTGAACCAAGTTCAGGATGACACGTACCTAAAATATCATTTATAATTATTTTGACACAAAATTGCCGTTTTCAGGCATCCTCGTTACAAAAGAGAATGATTTTAGATGAAGTTCGTCATTCCCAACTTGATTGGAAATCGTAATGCCATGAGGCTTAAGATTCCCGCCTGCGCGAGAATGACGAAGATGTTAGGTTTAATGAATTATATCAATCAATGCTCACCATAGCCTTAATTACCCCATTTTTTGGATCTAACCATTTTTCAAATTCATCTTTTACTTGTTCGAACTTAACCTGATGTGTGATGTAATTGGTAGGATTAACCAAACCTGCTTTCATTGATTTGATTACATGTTCAAAATCTTCTATAGTGGCATTTCTGCTGCTCATTAAGGTAGATTCACGTTTATGAAACTCGGGGTGATTGAAGACTAAATCGCCTTTTTGTAACCCGATTAGAACGAACCGTGCGCCATGGGCCATATAATTAATAGCATTATTAATTGCTTTTTGGTTACCTGTAGCATCTATTACAACAGTTGGCATATCGCCATTGGTGATATCGCTGAGTTGTTGCACTACATCTGGAGATAGTGCATTCACCACATGGGCTACCTTGAGTTTATCTTTGCAAAATGCCAAACGGTCTTCATTAATATCCAAAGCGATTACATCTGCTCCGGCAATTTTTGCAAATTCCATTGTACCTAAACCGATTGGCCCGGCGCCAATAATGAGTACGTATTCTCCAGGCTGAATAGCTGCCCGGCGAACACCATGCGCTCCAATGGCTAAAGGTTCAACCAAAGCCAGTTCATCATAACTTAACCCTTCGCCATGTAAAAGTGTTCTTGATGGTACCTGTAAATATTCGCGCATACCGCCATCAACATGTACACCGCAAACCCGCATTTTTACGCAGCAGTTGGGTTTATTCATTCTACAGGCAATACATTCACCACAATTAAAATATGGGATAAAAGTAACGGCCTCTCCTATTTTAAATCCTTCTGCTGCATCTGCCTCAACCAATTCACCAGATAACTCGTGACCTAAAACTCTAGGATAATTAAAGAAAGGTTGTGTGCCCTCAAAGGCGTGCAAATCGGTTCCGCAAATGCCGATTCGTTTGATTTTTATAATGGCGTGGTCTTTTTTAAGTTCAGGTTTTTCAGTTTCTGAATATTCGAAGTTTCCGGGAGTGGTACAGGTAAGGGTTTTCATTTTTAATATAATGATTGAATTTTGAGTGATAGAATGAGAGAATTTGAATGATTGAATGCCGAATTAGAGAATGATTAAATTTAGATTGCCAATTTGGGTTTACATTCAATCTTTCGAAACTCTTTCATTCAAACATTATGCGTTCGCCAGCGCTCTATCCAAATGAACATAACCGCCATCAACATGAATAATCTGTCCGGTGGTATGGCTTGATTTATCCGACATTAAAAATGCGGTCATATTTGCGATTTCTTCGGCAGTTGTCATTCTATTTTCCAATGGAATTTTAGAAGTAATTTCTTTTAGCTTTTCTTCCGCATTATCCAAAGTCTCAATCCAGGTTTCGTAGGCGGGTGTCCAACATTCGGCAACCACAACTGCATTTACGCGAATTCCATATTTTAACAGCTCTACCGCCCACTCGCGTGTTAAGGCGTTTCTCCCCCCATTTGCAGCAGCATAAGCTGAAGTATTCCCTTGTCCGGTTTCTGCGGTTTTGGAAGTAATATTTACAATTGCACCTTTACTTTTAATTAATTCGGGTAAAGCATGGTGAGCCATTAAATAATAATGAACTACATTTTTATGCAAAGAAGCCATAAAGTCTTTATAATTCCCGCTTTCTAGACCTACGCCATCGTTAACACCTGCATTATTTACCAAACCATCAATTCTACCGAATTGAGATATAATGTTTTTAACAACCGTTTCGCAATCTTCAGGGTTTGATAACTCGGCTACGAATTGTGCGGCCTTTCCTCCATCTGCAACGATAGCATCAACAACTTTTTGGTTATCTGCTGCTTTTCTACCCACAATTACAGCAATTGCATTTTCTTTAGCAAAAACTTCTGCAATACTACGACCAATGCCTTTTGCAGCACCGGTGATGATGATAACTTTTTCTTTTAACTGTAAATCCATATCTTTTTTTAAATTATTTTAATCATTCGTCATGCTCAATTTATTTCAGCATCTTTATTGTTATTGAGATCCTGAAGCAACTTCAAGAGGACGATATTGCTTAGTTAATCATAATTTTTATATCTGCTTTTCTTGATTCGGGTAATACTTTTAAATCTGTTAATTTTCCATCTTTTAAAATTCCTTCTACCGTGGTTTGGTAAGGTGCATGAAGTTTGAAATGAACATCCCATTCTTTTGGCCATGCAGGAAACAAGTATATCTTTTTCCCATCAGCCTGCATCAACATTTCCTGTAAACCAATCATACCCGAACCACCCCAATTGTGATCTGGTGTCCAATCAAAACCTGGCCCCCAGAAAGCTGGAAATCTTCTCCCCGAATCTTTTAATTTGGCGGTTGTTAACTTTGCCGCTTCATCGGTTAAACCCAATCTTGCCGCAAAAATATTGTCCTGTTTCCAACCTATATGGCTACGGAATTTCTGCAAATCTGCATCGTACTTAAAGGTATTGATTGCGGTATCCAATCCAGGTTTACCAATTCCATAAATTCCCCAAGGGTACACAGGGTACAACTGCGGACTTTCAGTATTATTAATTCGTTCCCAAAGTTTTGCCGGCGAAATAGTGGGATGCCCATCAAATTGCCTAAAAGTTATAGGTGGAATGGTTTTTAGCATGGCTATCCACTCAACTTTTTTGCTATCGGAAAGTGATGGCAATTCGACCAATCTTTCTAAAACAGTTTTTAGGGCGGCGATGGTTGAAGTGGAATTATATGCCATCTTATAAGTCTCAGCCCCCGAGCCTGGATATAAAACCAAGTGTCCATCGGCATCTAAAGATTTTGCACCTCTTTGCTTGGCCAAATAAGTATAATGTTCTTTGAAAAAAGCGAGCGAGCTTTCGATTAAAGGAAGATATTGATCAATGTTTTTACCATCGTACCTCTCCGTTTCTAAAATCATCATACAAAACTCTAAAACGGTATCCCATTCGTATTCTAGCCAGGCATTGTACTCCATGCCTTTGTCAAAATCGGCAGGCCTTTTCCAACTATATTCAGCAGGATTTGGCAATCCGAAATTCTCCAGTTGCTCTGTAAAACTTGCACCTTTATGGCCCCAGGCAGATTCTGTTCTGATTTCTGCGTTCTTCAACAGATTAAGATAGAAATCAAATTGTGGCTTCATCATGTCAAAATCTCCGCTTTTCAGCATTGGCCAGTACACCAATCGTTGATTCTGTGCAGTATGCGTTCCACCTCCCCAATTTCTGAAATCAGGTGTATACTTTAAACTGGTATCTGTTAATTGAGGGTCGAAAGTGAAAAGTCCGCCGTTAAATTTTGTTGGATATTTGCCAAAAGCGTTGCAACCAAGCATATAACGAAATAACTGATAGTTTTTAGCAGATTGATTTGCACTTTCATCTTTAGCCTTGATATAGATGAAGCTCTTTTTCCAAAAGTCATTCCACCATTTTATACTGGCTTTTTGAATTTTTTTGTTGTTTATAGCATTTAACCCTTTCTCCCATCCGTTAACTGATTCCGTTTTTGAAGTATTTAATGTGATGGTGATGTGATTTGAAACAGAAGGTGTTTTAGTCTTCAATACCCAGCCCTTAAATGCTGTATTCAAATATATTCCGCTATAATTTCCTGCTGGAAACATGTTATCGCCTTGCATTGCGCCACCAAAGATCAAATTTTTCAAAGGATTAAATAGATCTGCCTTCTTTTCTTCCAATCCTTGCTGTTTTACCGCAACATCGAAAACAGTTACAGATTTGTTTTGATGATAAAACTGGATACTATTGTTTTTGAAGCCGACTTCATCTTTTACTGTTTTTACAATACCTTGCGGTGCCCACTTGTATGAATTCTGGTTGTTTTCTTTTCCTTTGGTAGCCCGATCTTCAAAACGCCAGCTTTCATAACAGGCTTCGGTAATTACCTTTTGATTGGATCTTATATCGATATGGATTACAGGGTTATAAACGTCTACCCAAACCTTTATTCGAGTTCTTAGTTTGCCATTAGCCCCTGAGATCTGGGCATAACCCTCTTTTAAGATCAATTCTTGTTTAAATGTCTCTCCTGCAAATGGATTCGGGCTCAATTTTAACTTTACGCGACCAAGTTTAAGCAAGGTATTATTTTCATCAAATGTTCCACTACGTGATAAATAAAGATAAACATTGCCTTTTTCTACCCACAGGTTTAAGCCAATATCGCCCCCACCAACAGGCATCGATTCTGATGAATTATTGCTCTGATGATTCCAAATAACATTGGTCGTTTCATTTTCTTGCGAAAAAGTATTGGTAGTGATTAACCACAAAGGCACGAAGAACACAAAGGAAAGTTTTGTTTTTTTAAGATGTGTGTTTTTTAACCCTATAAGACACGTAAGGATATTTAAGAGCCTAGAGCACATAACTAGTGTGCTTTGCTTCTTAGTGGTTAATTTTATTAGGCGCAATATGTTTGACCACCTAAGGCACCTGAGTACAGCTAAGGAGGGGTGCAAAGCAAATTTTGACCATAGAAGACAAATAAGAACATTTAAGTTCTTAGCCAAAATTCTTGGTGTGCTTCGTTTCTTAGTGCTTAATTTTATGAGGTACAATATGGTCGACCACCTAAGTACAGCTAAGAAAGGGCGCAAAGCAAAATTTGACCATAAAATACAGATAAGAACATTTAAGTTCTTAGCCAAAATTCTTGGTTTGCTTCGTGTCTTGGTGGTTAAATTCATTATTAGTTATTCCAATTATCAGTACGGAACGAGGAAACGGGCAAGCCATCATTCCCGAATAAATCGCCGGTTACAAAATCTTTAAATGCATAGCGAACAGCAACTGGTGTTTTAACTTCAGCAGCTGAAACATTTACACTACTGCCTTTTATGGTTGCCTTTGCAGGATAGAATTTTTGATCGGCGCCCGCAATTTCAAATAAAGATAACTCTTTGCCAAAAGAAGTTAAGCCGTTTGGTACATTCTGAAACTTGATCACCGCAGTATTCTTTTCTACCGTTAAGGATTCATAGTTAGGACTTGCAAAACCAAAGCCTTTGATGCCATAAGTTTGTGCCAAAGCAAGATAAGCAAGTCTTTCTCCACCTTGTTGCTTATGGGCTGGATGGATTGATTTTTCTTCGCCAATATCCAATAAAACAGCCATTCCAGAATTTTGGATTTTAGCTAAGGATTTGCGCTGTGCATCTCTTAAATATGCCGAATTATATTTCCCTCCAACATGATTAGGAGGCAATTGCGCATAATTATATGGCGCAATCTGAACGTAATAAAAAGGAAATTCACCGCTATCCCAATTTTTGCGCCACGAAGAAACCATCGCTGGGAATAAATCTTCATAACGGTCTGGACGTTCGTAATTAGATTCACCTTGATACCAGATTGCACCTTTAATTCCGTAACCGATCACCGGATATAACATACCGTTATACAAAGTGGTCGGCGTGCGGCTAATTTCCTTAATGCTATCTTTTTTAGATGGAATCTTAATTTCTGTAAAGGGTTTTAGCTCATCTGGCGACATCCAGGCTTCTATTGTTGAACCGCCATAACTATCGTTAATGATACCAATTGGAACATTTAATATTCCACTTAATAGTGATCCAAAATAATAAGCGGTAGCACTGAAATTGGATACCGTTTCTGGTCCAGCGAGTTTCCATGGTGATGCTTTACTGTTGTCTTGTCTTTCAGTAATCGACGAGCGCGGAACAGTGTACAATCTGATGTTTTTATTCGATGATTTTAAAATTACCTCATTAGAACCGATAATGGGTTGACTTTTGAAACCTTTCATGGGCATTTCCATATTCGATTGACCTCCACAAAACCACACTTCACCAATCAGGATATCTGTTAAAACCAGTTTTTCTCCATCATTTAATTCAATTTCGTAAGGTCCACCAGCTGATGGCGTGGTAACTTTCACCTTCCATTTGCCATTTTGATCGGAAATAACACTGTAATTCAGTTTGTTCCAGGAGGTGTTTATTTTTACCCTGGTTGATGGTTTTGCCCAACCCCATATTGCCACACTACTTTGTTGCTGAAGCACCATATGATCGGTAAAAATAGAGGCAGGCTTAACTGTTGCTGATGCGATGAGGCAACTGGCCAGGTTAAATAAAATGATAAGTTTTAGTTTCATTTGTTTCAAATTATTTTTTTTCTTTCGTCCTGCTGAATTTATTTCAGCATCTAATTAACAAAAAAGACCATGAAATTAATTCAGGGTGACGATAAGTTTATCTACTCACAGGCAACCATACCGACATTTCTGAATGTCCTCTGTTTCCCCATGCAAAATACGGAACTAGTTTTATCTCTGTTTGCACATTTTTATTATCAATTGGCCTGTATAACACATTCTTCCAATTATTGGGTTCCACAATCTTGGCACTTCCAACTAAGCTCATCATTTCTGCGCCATCGATAGTAATAGATTTGGCTTCAAACGTTGTTGATGTTGGTATAAAAGCATTAAAGATGTTTTTGTTAGGCAGATCTGTAGATTCCAAGCAATACACAATCGGGCCACGTTTTACAGCAATTTGGTTCCTGTTTTCTTCAACTAAAGGATTCGCCTCGATCATAGTGGCTTCCATTGGGAGGTTTAATTCGACCACATCACCCTTTTTCCAAACGCAGTTAATTTCAGCATAGGTTCCGGAAATGGTTTTAACATTAACAGCTTTTCCGTTAATCATAATTTCAGCATTATTTGTCCAGGCTGGAATTCTTAAAAACATGGCATATGGCTTATTGCCAGTTTCTTTAATGGTGATTTTAATCTTTCCATCCCAGGGATAATTTGTTTCTTCTGCTAAAGAAACTTTGTTTCCATTACTTAATGTTGTGCTTAAAGTATTCCCTCCATACAAATTAAACCACAGCCCTTTATCAGAAATACTATAGGCGTAATCACTTACTTCGGCAATGGTACGAACCACATTTGGCGGGCAGCAATTGGACAAAGCAATATAAGGTACCCTATCTTTCGACCAACGTTGTTTGAAGGGTAAATCATCTGATTGTGCCAATGGATTGGTGTACAAAAAGTTCTTTCCATCTAAACTAATCCCTGATAAAACGCTATTGTGTAAAGCCAGCTCCATTACATCAGCGTATTTGGCATCACCGGTAATCTGCAACATCCGCCAGTTCCAAAGTACATTGCCAATATTTGCACAGGTTTCGTTATGTGCTGTGAAATTTGGCAACTGGTAATCGCGACCGAAAGCTTGATGAATTTTTTGTACATCAATAGGATTATAAGAAGTTCCATCAGGTGAAGTTCCATCATATAACGAGCCACAGCCACCTGTAATGTACATTTTATGTTGATTTACATCATCCCACATTAAGTTTAGCGTCTTTAATAATGAATCTTTACCTGTTTCAGCATATAAATCAGCTACCCCTGCATAAAGGTAATTTGCCCTAACGGCGTGACCCATAGCTTTGGTTTGTTGTAAAAAAGGAATCCGATCTTGATTATCATCTGTTCCATCATCAATTTTACCTTTTATAGCGATTAAATGTTGCGCCAACTCTAAATATCGAGGATCTTTTGTGGTACGGTACATTTCTACAACCCCCATGTAATGTGATGGACAGATGGCGTTACGTGCCAGCGTTGGTGAGGCAGATTTATAGAAATTATACAGATAATCTGTTGCCTTTTTGGCGATGTTGAGTAATGTTTTTTTTCCTGTTGCCCTGTAATGGATGCAACCCGCGGTCATTAAATGTCCGATATTGTACGATTCGAAGCTTAAACGATCCTGAAACTGGTTTTTTGAACCTGTTTTTCGTTGCTCAATCATGGCTTTTGTGTAAATGTAGCCATCTTCACGTTGCGATTTACCAATTACTGCGATGGCCTTATCCATCATTTCATTCAGCTTTGGGTTTTTAGTCGAAGCATAAAGTACGGCAACAGCCTCTAAGGTTTTATAATAATCGCCATCATGAAAAGATGGTCCTGAATGTGATCCAGTATCTAATCCGGCAGCTATCTTGAAATTTTCAAATGCATGGCTGATTTTTGCATCGTTGTATATTGCCCACATATTCGGCACCATAGTTTCGGTGGCCACTTTAAACCGATCGGCCCAAAAACCCTTCGTCCAGGTTACATCAGCCATATTGATACTGTGCAATTTGGCATATGGCGAATTTGAGGTATTAACTAAAGCTTTATCTTGTGCGTTTGCGCATAAGGTTAGAAAAAGCATTACACAAATAATTCCCAGAAGTTGTAAAGTCTGAAAGACAAAATTATCACTCATATGACCTATCTTTTTCATTGTTTTTTCTTTTAACTTGGAATGTTACCAATACAGTTTATTGCCAAAAGTATTTAGGTTTTGAAGCGTTGGCAATGGCCTTATCATTATTTTTTTTGTGTTTTTCTTTAGTGTTTTTGCTGAACCTAATGGTGTTGTAGTTTCAGTTTTAACTCCTTTTACAAGATCAAAAACCGTTTCAGTTGTTGCGTTTTGCCCATCATACACTACGCTAGAGATTTTAATTAATTGAAAAACTCCGTTTTTATAGATGAATTTATGTTCAAACCGAATATCATTTTTTTCGGAATTCATTAGCAAAAAACCATTTTCAATAAAAAAATATGGGATAGTGTTTTTAGTATGTACACCGTTTACATATTGCGGTTCTATTACATCCGTTGAAGAGAAAACCATTTTAAATTTCTTATCGGGCTGTAAAAAAAATATTTGCAACCTTAAGGGAACCGATGCAGAAATCGTATCCATCGTAATTACAGTTTTATCCGCTAAACCATCTTTATTTAAATCGCCGCTTTCTAATCTGATCTGGACATTAAAATTATCCTTTACTTTCTTTTGTTGCGCATAAACAACAGTTTGGGTAAAAACCAGCATCAGTATAATTATTTTCTTCATTTATTTCGACATATTAAATACTCAATTACTCTTCAATCTGTATCACTACTGGCCCTAATAATCCTGCGGGATTTAAAGGTTTTCCTTCCAAACGGAAAGGCGCTGTTGTTTTGGTAATTCTTTTATTTTCTGGTAGTTTGCTATCGCCAATTAAACGGTTGGCCCAAGTATTTGTCACTTCAATGGTAATTTGATTTTCACCCTTTTTAATGGCTTTACTGATTTCCAAACGGTGGGGTGCTGTCCATAATGTACCGCAGTTTATGCCATTGATTTTCACCTCCGCTATACTGGAGAAATCACCTAGATCGATCCAGCTATTAGCTTTAAGATTTCCATTAAAAGTGAAGGTTTTAGTGTAAACAGCTGTCCCTGAATAGTATTTAACCAAACTATCGGTGTTTTTTGTCCAATCGGTTAAATCGTTAAAAATGATTGGTTTCGATGGTCCACCGTAAGTAGTATCGAATTTCGCTTGCCAAGTTTTGGAAATATCCTGAATGGTTTTGAAAATTAACCAGTTGTTGCCATTTTCAGCCTTAGAAAGTGTATCCATTTTAGTAAAAATGACAAACAATGATTGATTAGGAGCAAATTTAAAATCCATATAGGTTATTCCAAAAGGATTTCCTGACCAGTGTTTTGGTTGTGTATATTGATCGGTAACTGCGTCATAAATGACAGGTAAAACCTTGTTTTGATTAAAAATTAAATCTAGCACACGCTCCCTGTTTTCTTGATTTGAAATGAAATAGATTTCCTTATTATCTAATTTTCTATGTGTAAAAGCTATATTTTTTGCATATTCATCTTCAGGAATTATACCCTTTTCTGATGCGAAAAAATCAGGGTTTATTCCCATTGCTTCGAATGTATTGTCGGTAATTGGAGCTTTATAAATTTTGCCTTTACCTAAACCCTTAAACATGGTGTTAGTCATTACGGCATCAAATTTACTTGGAAATGAATCTATTACTTTAAAACTTCCACCCCAAACATCTTCAACTATCTTATTAAATTCAGCATCATTAACCTGCTTAATTCCAGATTGATACAACGGCTTGTCTCCTATTATTACTTTAGCGCCAGCTTTAACTAATTCTGAGAGCTTTTTTACCATCCCATAGCTGATATACTGATAATTTGGGTTCATTTTCATCTTACCCGGTATCACCAAAATTTTATAAGTTGCACCACTTTGGAACACTACATTTCCATCTTTAACCGTTGCGGTATTTAATACATCCGGATTAAAACTATCATATGTATAACCACGCAATGGATTTACCCAATTTTCGGGATCGGCCATGTTTGCAGAATGGGTTACACCTGCTGGAATTTGCCTTAAAGGTTCACCAATATTGGCCAAACGTTTCTTTTCAGCTTCCACCACATCAGCACCAAAGATACCCGGTAAGGTTTCTACCAACCGATCGGGCAACACTGACCGGCGGGGCAATTCTTCACCAGTAAAAACGGCAATATCAACAACAGGCTTACCCTGTTGCAACAGGTTTTGAGTTCTTGTTGCATAATCTATCCAGGCTTTGCCCGCTTTCCACCAGGTTTGGTCGCGTTGAAAATATAAACCTACCCCATCTAGAGTCATTCCTGGTTTTCGATCTGTCCAAGGATTATGCGTAAAAACGTGATAAACGAGTTTATTAATACCAAGTGCATAATTACGATCCTGCAAGGTTTTCATATTTGCCGGATTTTCATTCCAATCCATCCGAACAGTTGTAAAAGCTTCGGCTTGGATAATGTTTTTGCCATAAATATGCGCGCCAGATATGGCATCAAGCATATCATTTGGTTTATCGTGTGTTGGACTGTTTAACCAGAATTCGCCCATTGGTATATCTACCGTTTTGTAATGCATCAAACCATCACTCATCATCGTTGGCGCAATACTTTCGGCTGTAAAAGTTACGCCCTGCTCCTTTGCCAGTTTGGCTAAGGTTTTATAAAACTGATCAACCACCAATTCGGAAATCGTTTTTCTTACATCGTAAAGAAAGTTTTCGGATACAGCAGCACTTTCTACTGGTAAGCCTGTTATAATGGGCAGGTATGGTGTTAAATCGTATCCTCTGCGCTTTAAAAACTCGGCTTTAAATAAAGGCGACCAATTTTGGCTACCACATTCCCAGCTATCCACATGGAAAATACTTAATACTTTTTTGGCTATTTCTGGTCCACCGTGTTTTAAGGCTTCACCATACCAATTATCAAACTGTAACTTTACGGCTTCTGGATTAAATTTATCGCATTCCAGCCCCATTCCACCACCACCAGTTGCATTGGTATGTCCGGTTGAGGTATGCCCAACTCTTAAAATTGTCCAGTTTCCATTTGGCGCTTTCCAATTTAAAGATCCATCCGGATTTAATTTACTGGTTAGGTTGATGATCTTATTGAATGGCACACACAAATTTTTAGCAATCTGCTGCTCTGTACTTCTTTTGCTTACGCGCCAAACTGAACCATTTTTGCCTTCGAATTGATTTATTTGTGCTTCTGATGATAATTCGAGGTTAACCAGTTTTAACGAGGGTTTCCATTTCGCTGCATCTAAGTCTTCAGCACCAGGTTCTGAGCCATTTTTATCATAAATAAATCTGTAAAACTTAGCTGTTGCAGGTACAATAGAATGGGTAACATCTTCATCCGTATCCTGCCAACCATGACGTGGTGCTTCTAATCTGCCAATGGAGCGGAATACTTTCCCGTCGTTACTCACTTCGATTGCTAAACGTTGTGCCTGATAATTATTTCCACTCACCTTAATGGTTATTGTTCTACAAGTGAAAGGTTTTTCAAATTCGTATTGAATATAACATGGTTCGTTTGAACCAAAGTTTTTCTTATTCCCAGGTTGAATCAACCCTGTAGCATCGTTTCCATTGCTTGCTGTAATTTTTGGAATAATTGTTCTGGTTGAAATGCTTCCGCCAACTGGCGATGGATAAGCATAAACGGCAATATCTTTATAATAGTTCTCTTTAGAAATGGGTTGAGCTAAAGTAATTTTAGTGTTTGAATTACTGATATTTATCTTCGACCAAACTACCTTTTGCATAGAGAGTTCTGGCGTAATCCATGGACCACCGGCTAAGGCAAAACCATCACTCACATGCATACCCAATTTGAGGTTTAAGCGTTTGGCTTCAGTCATAGCAAAGTCCACCATTTTCCACCATCCTGGTGTTAGTTGAATAGCAGGAGGACTGAAAACGGGCGTTTTATCCGGTCCCTGAATGCTCATTAAGTAAGCTCCCGCAATGCCATTAGATTTCATTGCTTCAAGATCAGCAGTGATACCTTCTTTGGATACCGCTCCTTTAACCCAATACCAAAATACCCAAGGTTTTGCATTTTCGTTTTGTTGCGCAAAAATGCTTGCTGAAAAGATAAAACTTGCCAACAAAGTAAGTATGAGAATTTTGCTAAACCTGAATTTCATTTTATTATCGTTATAATGACTGGTTTACAATCGAAACAATCGTTCTTAAAAAATAGATTGCCACGTCGTTCCTTCCTCGCAATGACAAAATATATTATTTATGTGCTATTTTATAACCTTTTAGGCCGAAATAAAGAATCACCAGAAAACATACCAAAGGAATGCTGTAGCCGATCTGTACATTATCATTGCTTGCATCTATTACTGCGCCCATGGTTAGCGGAACTAATGAACCACCAATAATTGACATGATTAACCAGGATGAACCAGGCTTTGTATCATCTCCAATTCCTTCGATACCTAAGGCAAATATGGTTGGGAACATAATCGACATAAAAAAACCTAAACCACCTAAGGCATAAACCACAATTGGGCCTTTAATGGTTATGGCAATTAAACATAAAATGATGGCAACACAGGCATAAATGGATAATAACTTTGGCGATTTAACATAGGCCAATAAAGCAGTTCCGGCAAAGCGACCAACTGTAAAAAGAATTCCATAAATGAATAGATAAATACCTGCTGTTTTTTCGTCGAAGCCTGCTCCTTGCTGCGCAGCCCGAATAAACGAACTGGTAACGCAAACCTGAGCGCCTACATAGAAAAATTGAGCCACAACAGCCCACCTTAAATGTTTATGTTTTAAAGCACCCAGAAAACTACCTTTTGCCTCTCCATCAACACTTTTGGTTTTTATTTCAGGAAACTTAATAAAGCAGAATGCAATTGCAATACATACTAAAACCGTACCTAAGATAATGTAAGGTGTTTTTACTGATGAGGCCTCTGCCAAACGCACGGCTTCAGTCATATTGGTTAATTCATCTTTAGTATAAGTTTTGCCTGACAGGATATAATGTGTGCCCACAAAACCAGCAACTGCAGCTGCTAAGCCATTAAAAGATGCGGCTAAATTTAATCGACTTGCTGCCTTTGCAGGATCTCCAAGAACAGCGGCATAAGGATTTGCAGACGTTTCTAAAGTTGCTAAACCACAACCAATGATAAATAGCGCAATTAAAAAAGTAAAATAAGAGAGATTATTTGCTGCAGGAACAAACAAAAATGCTCCAAAAGCAAAAACCAGTAAACCTACAATCATAGTGGTTTTGTATCCCCATTTTTTAAGGATAATTCCGGCAGGAATGGCCATCAGAAAATAAGCGAGGAAGATCGAGGTATCAATTAACATCGATTCGAGGTTGCTTAGGTTAAAAGCTTTACGTAAATGCGGAATCAGGCTCGAATCCAAATTATGTGCCATTCCCCAGAGGAAAAATAGGCTTATCACGAATATAAATGGCAATAAATACTTTTTTCCTGAAGATGGATCGCCCTCGGTTACAATTTCTGCTTGTGTGTTTAATGGTTCATTAGTCATTAGTTCATTAGTGTGTTTAGTTCGTTGTTATTGGTTAACTAGCTCCTTTGTATATTAGCTATTAGTTGATTGGCATAAATCGTTCATTGTAATGCTATTATTAAAACTATCGCTATAAGCACCCAAACAAATGAACTATTGACCATTGAACTAATAAACTTTCTTTTTCACCACTAAAAGGTGGTCGCATACTAAAACAACCTCACCGTGCTGGTTGATAATTTCTACATGTTCGGTTACAGTACCGTACTCTGGTCTCTTGCTCTCACCTTTTTCTGAAATGGTAATTTCGGAGTGAATGGTATCGCCAATGAAAACAGGTTTTACAAAACGCAATTTATCATATCCTTTACTCATGGCCTCCGGATTGATTTCTGATGCGGTTAAGCCGATTCCAATGCTAAAAATCATCGTACCGTGCGCGATTCTTTGTTTAAAAGGTTGTGTAGCACACCATTCGGCATCCATGTGGTGCGGAAAGAAATCGCCGGTATGGCCTGCATGTACCACGAAATCTGTTTCTGTTATGGTACGACCTAAGGTTATACGTTTTTCCTGTAATTGATAATCGTCAAAAAATGTTGATTTGAAATACATATTTTTCAATTTTATAGCGATTTAATCTCTTTTCTCCTGCATCCTCGTTACAAACGAGGACGATTTGCTTCATTTATAATTTCGTCATTGCGAGTTTTCGATTTTTCATCGAGCCGAAGCAATCTTTCTCGCAAAACAGATTCCTTCGGCTCGCTCAGTCCATGCCTAGAAATGATGAATTAATTAATTTTATAGCGATTTAATCGCTTTTCTCATCCATCCTCGTTACAAACGAGGACGATTAATTTTTTAGCTGCTCCTTCACTTTAACCCCGCCAGTATCACTCGATTTATATGCGCTTTCTACTACAGCCATAGTTTGAATTACATCTTCGACACTCGTATGCAAAGTATCGGTTGATCCTTCATTATAGCGCATTAAATTGGCCATTGTGCCTATAAATGCTTCTGGAAACCATGAGCCTTCTAATTTTACGGTTTGCCATTTTGCTTGTTTTCCTTCTTCAACGATACAATATTCAAAAACATCGGGCACGCCATGGGGATAATCCATTAATAAGCCAATTTTAGCTACGATGGCACCTTTAGTTCCTTCCCATTTGATATAACTTTCCTGATGATTTGGACCGAAATCGTGATCATGGTTGGTGTTAATTACCGCATGCATGGTATCTCCGTAATCGAATAAAATCGTAGAACGGGAAGATGACAAGTTTTTTGCTGGATGTTTTAATGTTTTAGCCAGAATACTTTCAGGATTGCCTAAAAATGAACGGATTAAATCCACATAATGGATACTATGATATTGAATTTCTAAACGTGGATGAATAATTACATGGGGAAAGATCTCCCATGGCGTTTTAATCGTTACGCGAACTTCCATGTCGTATAATTCGCCGATTAAACCTTTATCAATCAGGTATTTTGCTGCGCTTACAAATGGGGCAAAACGCAATTGAAAATTTATAGCTGCTTTTAGGTTTTTCGCTCTACATAATTCGAGGATTTCTTTTGCCTGCGTAAAATCATCGCCCATCGGTTTTTGAATTAACACTGCAGTTCCATCAGGTAGTTGTTTTAGCGTCTCAATATATTGCTCAGGCATAATCGTCAAATCGTAAACTGCATTTTCTGGAGCAAGTTTAACGGCCTCGGCTACAGAATTGTATACATTAGGAATACCAAAAGCATCAGCTAATTTTTGTGCCCGCTCTTTGGTTCGGTTCACAATCCCATGTACTTCAAAACCTGCGATTTTATAAGCAGGAAGATGCGCATCAGAGACAATTCCGCCCGCACCAATGATGATGATAGGCTGTTTGCTTAAAGGTAGTTCTGGTTTATATTTGATATCAATACTCATTTGTCAATTTCGTTAATCTTGTTTTGTGCCTGTTGGATCAGTTCTTCAGTTGACTGATCTGTACTAACCGCGTTCAAAACCATCTGATCTATTATGGCTGCAATGGCTGCCCAATTTGCTTTTTGGGGTAACATATTAGCCACTTCGTGTAAAGTTTCTAATTTATGATAATAAGGGATAATTTCATTGATATCTTCATCTTTCCAAGTCGAAATCCGACAGCCAATTCCACCTTCTAAAGTAAGTTGCTTATCCTGTTCTTTGGCTAATGCAAAACGAAGAAAATCGTACGCAATGTTTTTATTTTTGCTGCCTTTGGCAATGGTATATAGCCAGTAAACATTTAAAGAAGCAGATTTTTGATTAGTCGCACTAGGTAAAAGTTCGACATCAACTTTGCCTTTTACTTTAGAATTTGGATCCACTTCGCACATCGCAGCAAAGCCAAACCAATTGATCATCATCGCCGCCTCACCTTGCGAAAAAGCAATTCCAGCACCTACAGATTCAAATTCAGCGGATTTTGGATGAATGGCAGTTTTATCGTTCACCATTGTACGATAGAAATTCAATCCATCTACGGCAGCCTCGGTATTAATCTGAATAAAGCCGTGTTTATCAACCAAACTTCCGCCCCTTGTCCACAATTGCAAACAGAAATCGAAAACGGTGTTGTGGCCATCAGAATAACATGCAAAGATACTCCCGTAAAGATTATTCTGAGGGCGATTGAAAAACCTGGCGATCTGATGGAAATCTTCCCAGGTTTTCGGTACTTCCAGTACTTTTCCGAATTGAGTTAAATAATTGGCTTTTTCGGTTTCATTTTCAAACAGGTCTTTTCGGTAAATAAAACATTCAGGACCATCATGAAAGGGTAAACCAACCACTTCCCAACCAAAACGCTGTAAACTTAAAAGCGATTTACTCCATCCCCGTGGAAAATCATCTGGTTTATTTTTATTGATGTAAGGATTTAAAATTTCGAAATCCTGTTCGGTGAAGCCTTCTAAAACCCAATCGGTACTGATGTGTGCAATATCAAAATCGCCCCTGGCTAAACCTTTTTTTGCGATAGTAGCGTTGTAGAGTTCGTGCAGATCCATCACCACCATTTCCAATTTTAGGTTGCAGCCCGAAAACTTACAATATTGATCCCAGAATTTCTGCATGGCAGTTTCAAAAGGTGCAAATTTGCGAACGGCTATTCTAAAAGTTTCTATTTGGTTATGCATTTGCAATTGTATGCTGGGTTATAAATTCTTTGATAATTTTTTCATTATCCTGTCCTAATTTTGGCGAACCCACCGATGAAGTGAGTAACTCGCCATCAATGCGTATCGGGCATCGGGTGGTCTCATATTTGTAACCATCTACCATTTCCACCTCTTGTATCATATTTAGCACTTTGAAACCGTCGTGTGCCATTAAGGCATTCCAGTTTAAAACATCTGCACACCAAATATCAGCAGGCTCCAGTATCGAAAGCCAGTTTTCGGTAGTTGAAGATAAAAGATGTTCGGCTAAAATCGCTTTAATTTCATCTCGTTTATCAAATGCTTCACCTACTTCTACATAATCTTCCAATTTCTCGCAGCCAAGCAAATTGCCTAGTTGTGGTATCGAACCCATCGCCAGGGCTAAATATCCGTTTTCTGTTTGATAAATGCCATAAGGAGCGCCTAAATATGCATTTGCATTGTTCTTTTTTGATCGTTCTGGTAAGCTTCCGCCATCATTCATAAAGGTGGTAATCGTTTCAAACTGAAAATCGTAGGCCGATTCCATCATGCTCACCTGAACAAAACCACCTTCATTTTTTATGGCTTTGCGATATAAACAAGCTAAAAGTCCTTGTGCTAAATGGGCACCGGCCAACATATCCACTATCGATAAGCCCATCGCAACAGGGCCACTATCGGCATTTCCTGTTAAAGATGTTAAGCCAGTAACCGATTGCAAGAGTAAATCCTGACCTGGTTTATTTTTCCATTCCGTTGCAGTTCCGTAACCAGAAATTTCGCCGTAAATAATTGAAGGATTTAATGCTGTAACAGATTGATAATCGAAACCTAAACGTTCCATTACTCCCGGACGGAAGTTATGAATCATTACATCGGCTTTTTTGAGCAGTTCACGAACCATTTCACAATCTTCTTCGCGCTTTAAATCAACTTCAAAACTTTCTTTATTTCTGTTAATGGCATGAAATACTGATGACTCCCCATTCATTATTAAGTTTGAAGTATATAGTGTGCGGCAAATATCACCGATACCTAAACGTTCAATTTTAATTACACGTGCGCCCATATCGGCCAAGCGCAAACTTGCCGATGGACCAGAAAGAAACTGGCTGAAATCGATAACTAAATAATCTTCAAGCGGTCTCATAAATTTTATTACTTTAAATGCTTCACCTCATTACTCATGGTTGTCATGCTGAACTTGTTTCAGCATCTTTCCAGCTATGTAGACCCTGAAATAAATTCAGGGTGACGTTTACTTTTTATTTCAATTCAAACTCTTTATTAATTTTCGCGGTATTAAAACCCAGTTTTGGTGCGGCTTTCGCTGCAAATAACTTCTGGTTATCCAATCGGATCGGGCTAACAGTGGTCTTTATTTTTTTACCTCCATCTAACTCCAATTGCTGTTCTATATCTAAATTTTTATAGGTACTTAAAGCGGTTGCCGTTTGATAATTCAATACTTCTGCACACCAGATTCCATGATTTTCGAGTAGATCGACCCAGGTTTTAGTATTTTCTTTTTTAAAGGTTTCTGCTAATCTCACAATCAACTTATCCCGGTTTTCGAAAGCTGATCCAGCTTCTACATATAAATCTGTAATATCACAATTGATTATCGCGCAGATATTTGGAAGGTTACCCATCGCCATTGCGATATAACCATCGGCTGTTTCGTACATGCCGTAGGGTGCACTTAAATACGCATGCGCGCTTCCCTTTGCCCCACTTCTATCCGGTAGTTTTCCGCCATCATTTAGGTAAGTGGTAATGACTTCAAATTGTACATCCAAAACCGATTCTAACAAGCTTACTTCAACGAGAACGCTTTTATTTGTTTTTGCTCTTTTGATTAAAGCAGCCATTATTCCCTGGGCCAAGTGGTTTCCACACATAATATCAGAAACGGACAGGCCGAAAGGAACAGGTCCATCAACATCCACCCCTGATAAAAAAGTGAGTCCTGAAACTGATTGAACCAATAAATCCTGCCCAGGTTTGTTTTTCCAAGGACCTTCGTTGCCATAGCCGGTAACTACACCATAAACAATTTTAGGATTGATCGTTTGTACCGTTTTATAATCCAATCCAATCTTTTCCATCACCCCGGGACGGAAATTATGTGTCATCACATCAGCTATACTTATCAGTTTTTTTAATCTTTCTAAATCTTCAGGGTTCTTTAAATCTGCAGCGTAACTTTCTTTATTGCGGTTAATGGTGTGAAAAAGCAGACTATCTTCATCAACAAAAAGATTTTTAATAGATAACTGTCTACAAGCATCGCCTGTATTTGGGCGCTCAATTTTAATTACGCGTGCACCTAAATCTGCCAGTTTTAAACCAGCTGATGGTCCTGCTAAAAACTGGCAGAACTCTAAAACCAAAAGGCCTTCTAACGGTCTGTTCATGATACTACCAAGCTTTTAGATTTCTGATATATTTTGTTGATGGTTGTTAAAACCTCAATTTCTCCGCCGCCGTTCATTAAATAATCGCGTACTAAATCACCCGCATGGTCTTGAAAATACATTGAACCATGGTATCTTGGGCGAAGAAATGCGTTTTGTAAGGATGGTAAAGTGTTCAAAAAATAATTTTGACTTTGACGGTTTACTTCTTCGTTTTTCCAGGCGGATAAATGTCCTGGCTGACCTCCACTTTCAAAAAACAAAGTTGATTGACAACTTGGTGAACCTACAAATTCTACATATTTGGCAGCGAAATCAATTGCTTCGCATTTCGCAGAAATGGCTAAACCTGTTCCGCCTAAAGTGCTTCGAAGGTTCGTTTTTCCATCTAAACTGATCATATCATGAAAATGGAGTACTTTACGGGCATAACCATTACGCGAATAGTTTGAGTAACCATAAGCAAAAGGACAATAAGCAATTTCATCACTTAAAGTCATGGCCTCATACACCTGAATCGGGTTTCTGTTGAAGTTTTCCTTATCCATTTTTGAAGCTAATTCCCGGTACATTTTCAAAACTTTAACACCTGTTTCTGTAGAAACCACTTCATCATCATTTTGACAAGGATCTTCACCTAAGGAGCAGCAAAGCGTATAGAAATTCATTAAAACATCGATGGGAATTCCAGCGAAGGCCACTAAACCTTTATCTGCAAGTGCCAATAAATCTTCGAAAGATTTAGGCAGTTGTAATCCTTTTTCGGCAAGTAAATCCGGGCGAGATGCGGCCACAGGAGTTGCGGCATCAATTGGCAAGGCCCATAGATGCTCATCATAGCAATAACTCTCATAAGATTGGCCTACTGCATTTTCCTCCTGATCTTTCAAGTATGCTTCCGAAAGATAAAGATCAAGCGGCACGATAGACTTTGTTTTTGCAGCAAAACCTGCCCAAGGGTGGTCGATAACCAACAGATCAAATCGCTCAGCTAATTCCTGGATAGAAAAATCTGCAAATTGCTGTAAACTTCTTTTCTCCCAGGTGATGTTTACATTCGGGTACAATTCAGAAAATCGTTGTGCTGTTGCCACCATCGGTAAAAGCCCGCGACTGTGGTTCCAGGTTATTCCTTTTAAATTTATCGTCTTCTCCACTTTATTTTCTCTTTATTTTCTGTCATTCTGAACGCAGTGAAAAATCTCTGGCCTATTTCCTACAACCATGATCTCAGTTACTGCCTTAGTTTAGCTTGTTTTTATCTAATGGTTGGTGTCTCCACCGACCATGGTTATTTATTATTATTATTATTGTGTTTCGTGAGGACACGAACCACGGCCACTCTCCTCATTATTCCTCCGTATTAATTTCTTTAATGGTTGGTGTTCCTCCGACCATGTTTTTTATTTTAATTATTTCGGTCGGTGAGACACCAACCGATAGATTAAGCTATTCTTTCTACTTCCGAACACCATTATTGCGCTTCGGAACTACCTTTATTTAATGGTTGGTGTCTCCACCGACCATGGTTATTTTGTTATTACTGTGTTTCGTGAGGACACGAACCACGGCCACTCTCCTCATCATTTCCCCGTATTAATTGTGATTGATGAAGAAGCCAAACCTGCTGAGCTTGCCGTTAGTTTAATCGTTCCTGTTTTTTCTGTTGTTTGAAGAATGACCAAACATAACCCATGGAAAGCTTTGCGATAATTGGCTTTAAAAGACTCCAAACTTGCCTGAAATCCATTATCAACTCCTGCTATAAAACCTTCGCCATCGATCTTAAAATCAACCAAATTATCTGCATCTGGTACTATATTCCCCGCGGCATCCAAAATACGGACAGTGATGAAAGATAAATCTTTACCATCGGCTTTAACATTCTTTCTATCTGCAATTAATTCAATTTTCGCAGGATCTCCCGCAGTTTTAACTTCACGTACTAAAACCTCCTTACCGTTTTTACGTGATACTGCTTTTAAAGTTCCTGGTTCGAAAGCAACATTCCAAAACACATGTAAATCATCCCCTTGTTTTGATTTTTTACCTAAAGATTTTCCATTGAGATAAAGTTCTACTTCGTCGGCACTGTTGTAATAAACCCATACTTCTACAGATTTCCCTTGTTTCCAATTCCAATGTGGTAGAATATGCAATACTGGTTTGTTTGTCCATTCGCTCTGGTACATATAATATGAATCCTTTGGGAAACCCGCCAAATCAACAATTCCAAAATAAGAACTTCGGGCAGGCCACGGATACGGCAGCGGTTCGCCCAGGTAATCGAAACCTGTCCAAACGAACAAGCCAGATACATGATCATATTTTTTGGCTTCCTTCCAGGTTTCTTCATGCGTAGACCCCCAATAAGCCGAAACATTATCATATGCGGATGCGGACCATTCGCTGTTGCCTTCGGTGAATTTCGTTTTACCATCTTTTGGCCAACGGCGGATGGTATCAGCGGTATCGTAAAAGCCCCTGGTTTCTAATGCAGAAGTGGTTTCTGTTGCTAAAAATTTAACCCCTGGATAATTTACAGGAAAATCTTTATACAATTTATGGTTATAATTTAATCCATAAATATCCAATGCATTGGCTTGATAAATAAAATTTTTCTCGGCTTTTGTTTCAGTTAATGCCGAAATTACCGGCCGTGTTTTATCAAGATTTTTAACAATTGCTACCAATTCTTTGGTAATTGTAACGCCAGTACTATCAAATTGCTCACGAATTTCGTTACCAATGCTCCAGAGGATAATTGATGGATGGTTGCGATCACGTTTTATCATATCTTCCAAATCCTTTTTGTGCCAGTCAGGAAAATTCAGGTGATAATCGTTTTTGGTTTTCTTTTTTACCCACATATCAAAAGCTTCATCCATTACAAGGAAACCCATTTTATCGCATAAATCTAAAAATTCAGGTGCAGGAGGATTGTGGGCCGTACGGATGGCATTTACGCCCATCGCTTTCATTATTTCTAATTGACGCTCCATTGCACGCACATTTACGGCAGCCCCTAAAGCGCCCAAATCGTGGTGCAGGCAAACACCTAAAATTTTCATCGGTTTTCCGGTTAAAGAAAAACCTTTTTGTGCATCGAAATTGAAATCACGAATCCCGAATTTGGTTTCATAAGTATCAACTATCTGATTGTTTAACAGGATATTCGTAATTAATTTGTATTGATATGGATTTTCAACAGACCAAAAAATTGGATTTTTAACTTGAATGCGGCTATTGAAATTTGTTTCGGTTGTATCTATTTTAATTGGCTGAGCTTTGTTTTCGATGATCAATTTTCCATTTGCGTCATAAATAGCATTAACTACCGAAATTGATTGCGATTTTAGTGTTTTATTCGCTATCTGTGCATGGAGTTCGATCTTGCCCGACCGATCCGTAGTAACAAATGTGCCCCATTTTGCAACAGCAACCTTTGCTGTTGAGGTTAACCATACATTTCTATAAATACCTGATCCTGAATACCAGCGAGAATCGGGCTGTGCAGAATTATCAACCTTTACTGCAACAATATTTTTTCCAATCCTTAAAAATTTGCTGATCTCGTATGAAAAAGAGCTATAGCCGTAAGGTCTTTTGCCCAAATATTGCCCATTGATCCAGACTTCGCTGTTTTTATAAACGCCATCGAATTCGATGCTGATTATTCTATTCTTAAAATTAGCAGGCGCTATAAATTCTTTTCTATACCATCCAATACCTGTGGGTAAACCACCACCTTCTGGTTTAGCGGGGTTTTTCTCGTCGAATTTACCTTCAATGCTCCAATCGTGTGGTAAAGTGATTTTTCTCCATTTCAGGTCGTTAAATGAAGATAATTTTGCCGTTGGTTCATCGCCCAGAAAGAATTTCCAATCCTTATTGAAGCTAATTCTGGCGCGAGGTTCTGGAACGGTATAAACGCTGGAGGTCGTCATTGCGAGGCACGAAGCAATCTTACTACTATGGGTCGGTTTTTCCTTCGCAATAGGCTTGCTTCGTGCCTCGCAATGATGTGATGCACATAAACCCAATACAAAACAAAATATAACTGTTAAATTATTTAACCTCATCATGCTATTTCTCCATTTCACTTACAAAATTCACTTTACTTTTACCTAAATCTTTTGAGGTAGCCACGGCGATTCCGCGTTGGTCTTGTTTATTAACGGCGCAATAAAAATGATATACCGTGCCTTTATATTTCAAAACGAAAGATTTATGTGCATATAATTCATCATATTTTTCTGATGATTCAATCAGGTTGTCGCCTGTCCAGTCGGTCCAGTTTACCAGATCGTTTGAAGCAGCAAAGCGGTTAAACGAACCTTTTCTATCCTGCCAGAAAGCACCAAAGTAAAACATCACCCAGGTGCCGTTAACTTTTTGAATTACAGCATCTCCCGTAATGCCAACCGGATGGTGAACTACAGGGTTTTTATTGAAGCGCTGCCAATGAAGCATATCATCAGAAACCGCCATACCAATGCGCTCGTACCAACGTGTTTTTTTGTTGTTCACCAAAGAATCGCCAACTGCATTATAGTACATCACAAATGGATGTCCTGTTAATTTTTGTTTATCTTGAATTACCGTGCTTTTAAAAAGTTTGTTGCGGTTTTCCCACCAGCGTACATCCGCATCACCAGAGGTTAAAACTGGTTTGTCTAACCGGCTCCACTCCTGAACCTTTGATGGATCTTTTTCGGTATAGGCCATTCCGATGGATAACGGCTCCACTTCATATCCTTTTTCCTTACCCCCGAAATATGACATCCAATATTTGCCCTCGAATTTATTTACGCCATAACTTCCACCCCATTTGGTATCTAATAATGCATTGTAACCAGCTTTTTGGTTATCGTCCCAATAACCTGCATCGCCAAAAGACATTAGTTTGCCGTGGTTTTCCCAATGTAAGAGATCCTTGCTTTTTGCCAACCAGGTTTCGTAACCACGACCGCTAAAAATCAGGTAAGTCATGTACCAATCTTTACCTTTCCTAAATATAGTAGGGCAATCCATTTTATGGTCTTTATCTTCTGGCACCATTACCAAACCATATTTATAAGGGGTTTTAACTTCCTGATAAATTTTTTCCATGGTTTTTGCCGAAACAGAATTTGAGGTTTGCGCATTTAATTTCAATGCACTCACAAAAAGAAAAGATGCTAGGATTATCTTTTTCATTGGTGCTTCAAATTAAATTTAAAATAACCTGAACCTATCGCTACCTTTGTTTTACCATTTTCAATCCCTGCATCAGTAAATGTTGAGTTATATTCCTCGCTAATTACAGATTTCGGTAAAACAGGAAAATTAACTGTCGCTTTTGTATTTACAGGGATGTTGACTTCTAAAGTGAAATCTTTATCCGTTTTGGTCCATTTGGTAGAAATTTTTCCATACGGTGAATTGTAACTTACATCAGCCGAAGTTAAATCTCCCACCACTTCTGGATCAATTTTAATATGCTTAAAAGCAATTGAATTTTCTTCCTGGCGGATGCCACCAATACCACTATATAGCCACTCCATTAAATGGCCAAGCATAAAATGGTTATTTGAAACCGTTGGCAAGGCCGCCCACGATTCGGTCAGCGCTGTTGCGCCTTTTGCTATCTGCATACCATAACCAGGTACATCAGAACGGCTGTTCATATCAAAAATCACATCCGATTTCCCTGCATCTTCTAAAACGCGTAATACATAACGGTAGCCAATATCACCAGCAGTTAAACTGTTTTTATGATCTCTAATATCTTTAACCAAATTCTCAATCACTTCAGTTTTATCTTTTTCTTCAACCAAACCCATATAAACGGCCATTGCATTAGCAGCTTGCGAACCCGTTGCGTACTGTTTGGTTTTGGTATCGAAGAATTTATTATTGAAAGCTTTTCTCACTTCGATAGCCAGTTTTGCATAAGTCATAGCATCAGCTTTTTTACCTAAAAGTGTGGCTATTTTTCCCATGATGTTTAAATCGTAGTAATAAATTGCTGTACCCGTAACGCCCATTGGGGTTAATTGAGAAACGCCGGGTGGCTTCGGACCTAAATCGTACCAATCGCCTAAACCTTGCGACAAAATGTTGCCATTTGCCTTAGTGCCAAGGTAATTAATGTATTGCTGCATCATTGGGTAATAATCAAGCATCACCTGCTTATCGCCATACCATTGATATAAATACCATGGCATCAAAACCCCGCTGCTACCCCATTCAGGAGAATCGCGGAACATATCACCACCCCATTCGAACTTTACATATTCTGGTGAAATTTCAGGGATGAGTCCGCTAGCCAATTGGGAGTTTTTCATATCCTGTAAGGCTTTTTTAAACAGCGGCGCAACATTATAATTGTAGCGCACAGAACTGCCCATTAAATGTAGTTCTTCTAACCAACCTAGTTTCTCACGGTGTGGACAATCGGTAAATACACTCACCATGTTACTTTTAATGGCCCAATCGATCAAGTTGAAGGTTTTGTTGAATAAATCATTTGATGTAGAAAATTCGCCAACTCTTTCCGCTGCATTTCTTACATGAAATGCTCTTAGACTCAAAACAATAGTTTTATTAATATCATTTTCCATCCAGTAAGGAATAGCTCCTTTCACCTGCAAATATCTAAATCCCGTATAAAAGAACTTTGGTCGCCAGGTTTCGACACCCTCACCTTTTAAAATATAGGTAAAGTAAGACGGACCGCCCATATTTTTTTGCGTTACTGAGCCATCTTCTTTTATTAACTCTGCAGGAGTAATGCGAACAGTATCGCCTTTTTTACCGCGGACTTTTAATTCGATAATAGCTGATGAATTTTGCCTCATATCATAAACCCATTCCCCATTAGGAACAGGAGTAGTTTTTAGAGCGGTGGTATATTCAAAAACTTTTACAGGCTCTTCCATTTGCGCATTTAATTTTGGTCCATTAACCAGCAAGGCGGATTTCCATTTTGCATCGTTAAAACCAACTGAATTCCAGCCTTTTTGTTCCAGATTAGCGTTATAATCTTCTCCACCGTAAATACTCGAAAAAGTTATGGGCGATGGTGTCGTTTTCCAGGTCTGATTACTGACGATATTTGCAGAAGTACCATCATTATATTCAATCAGCAGTCTGCAGATCATTTTAGGATAACCATAAGCAACTTTTAGTTTTCTATAGCGATCCTTAACTGGCGGAATATAATAAAACCCGTTCCCCAGCATCACACCGATTGCATTTTCACCTTTCTTAAGTTGTTTGGTTAAATCGTAGGTGACGTATAAAGCCTCTTTATCGTACTTTGTCCAGCCGGGAGCCAGGAAATCGTCACCAACTTGCGATCCGTTTAAAGTCATTTCGAAATGACCTAAACCAGAAATAAAAGCTGTAGCTTTTTTAATGGTTTTTGTTACTGTAAAAGCCTTGCGGAAAATAGGCAAGGTATTATTACTGTTGTATTTATCTTTTTTACCGTCAGTTGGTAAGCTGTTTAGATTAGAATCAGCCAGTTTTTCGTAGGCAATCCATTTCGCGCCTTTCCAATCTTCAGCATTAAGCAATCCCATTTGCCAAAAGGAGGAGGTACTCCATTCAGATTGATTTCCAAAATTATCCCAAACGCATACTTTCCAATAATAAGTTTTAGTTGATAAAAGCTTACTTCCGCTATAGGTTATCTGAATTGATTGAGCTGAATTTAGCTTTTTCGTGTCCCAAACATCTCCAATATTCTTTCCGAGATTTTTTAAACTGCTCGAAACCATAATCCGGTAGGCGGCCTGCATCACACTGTGTTTGGATGATTGTAATTTCCAGCTTAAAATTGGGTTGGGTGCATCAATTCCGATTGGATTGTTTCGATATTCACAATTCAATTGAACAACCTTAATATCTTGCGCAAAAAGTGGAATGCTTAACAGGTAAAGCCAAGAAAAGATTACAAGTTTGCTCATCAACTGTGTACACCGTTTACGGCGATTTGGTTAGGTTTATAAATGGTTATTTGCGTTTGTATCCGCACAGAAATTAATTCTAAATTCTTTCGGATTAAGCTTTTAAAATTGCTTAACTTTAGAATGCTATCTCTAATTCAAATATAAATGTTTTTTTTAAATATGAAAACATATATTCGTATTTAAATTATACGAAATGTTCTGTTTAATAAATAAGAAAGCATTTTTGTATGTTTGAAATTGTAAAAAATACGCTACAGCCAAATTTAAACCCGTATGAACGAAAAAGAATCAAAGTACCAAGCCCCTGCTTTGGATAAAGGACTTGATATATTGGAGTATTTGTCAGCACAATCTATCCCATTGTCTCAAACTGAAATTGCCATTGGTATTGAGAAAACGCCTAATGAAATTTATAGGATGTTAATGAGTTTAGAAAGCCGTGGTTATATTTTACGCGATGAGGTCTCGGGTAAATACAGGCTGTCGCTAAAGCTTTTTTACCTTTCACACCGCCACTCGCCTATTGATGAGTTGCGTAAGGCTGCACAATTTCCGTTAGAAGAACTGGCCAATACCATCCGTCAGTCTTGCCACTTGAGTATTTTATACATGAATCAGGTAATGGTGATTATTCATGCAAAAAGTCCTGGACCAATTGCACTTTCGATAGAAGAAGGTAATTTGTTTCCATTGCCGCTAACTGCATCGGGTAAGGTTTTATTGGCTTATATGCCCGAGGCTGAACGCAGTACAACTTTAAAAAATAATTCCATTTTTAAGAAATATGCCAAAGCACAACAAGAAGATTTCTTAAATTCTTTAACCGATATTCAACAAACTGGTTCTTATTTTAAAAATAGTGATTCGGTTTCTGGTGTAACTGATATTTCAGTGCCTATTGGTATTGAAAGCAACAATGGCATTATTGCCTGTTTAACCATTTCGATGTTAAATGCGCTAAATGTAGATCAGACTATCGCAAACGATGTGATCCTTGCTGAGGCTTATAAATGCGTAAAAAAGATTGAGCAAAGGATTGGGGTTTAATGGTTGAATTTTTATATTAATTCGTCCTCCTGAACTTGTTTCAGGATCTATCTTGTTATTAAAAGCTGATTCTATTATAAAAATCAAGAAGGCAATAAACTTCATATCCATTTGGGCGTTACCGAAGCTACTGCATTAAGATTTTTCATTTCAAACCTCGCAGGTTTCCCACCTGCGAGGTTTAATATTTCTAGCCCGAGTATTTCACCTGATACGCTCTTCCCTTTTCAATCGTTACCTCATAAATTCCTTTCGAAATTTCTTTTACTTCTGCATCTTTTACAACAGGTTTGGTTTTACTTTTAATTCGTAATTTTCCTAATCCTGTTGCTGAAGAAACTTTGATTTCCTTCTTACTACAAAATACAGAAATATCACCGTTAGCCGTTGGTACTTTTCCTTCCATCCATTCCAAACCTCCCAAATTTGGCTCAATGGTGTAGTTTTCGTAACCTGGGCTTGTAGGTTGCACACCCAAATAATATTTCCCTAATAAATAAATCGGACTTGCACCCCAGGCATGACAAAGGCTTTTACCGAAAGGCCTGCCATACATGGCCAGATGTTCGGTTCCTTTTTTATCAGGATTGTATTCTTCCCAAAAAGAAGTTGCACCCAATTTTAACATTCCACCCCAGTAATTTTTCATTTCCCTAAGTACATAAGGTTGCTCGCCCATGGCGCATAGTGCTTCCAACTCATAAAAACGCATATAAGGTGTGGTGATTTTAGCAATGTTATCATTTAAAAGTACATTCTTTTTAACAGCCAGTTTTTGTTCAGGTGTAAAATAATCAAAGAAGATCCCAAACATATTGGCATAACGGGTCACATTATCAGTTTGTTTATCATCAATACGACTGTGCACCAAAGCACTTTTATTCTGGTTCCAGTAAAGTTCGAAAATCTTGCTTTTCAGTTCTTTTGCCTGTTTATCGTATTTCGCAATACCTTCTGTATCATTGGCCAATTTGGCGCATAAAGCCATCGTTTCTAAACTTCGTGCGTATAAAAGCTGCTCGAAACTCACTTCTCCATCTTTACTTAGTTTATCGGCCCAATCGATAAAAATCCAATCGCCAGGCATCCATTCCAGCAAACCGTTTTTATTCTTTCTTCCATCAATATAGGTCATGAGCGATTGCATGCGTGGGTAAATATCCTGTACAAATTTTTGGTCACCCGTAAATTTGTAGTAATCGTAAATTCCTAAAAACCAATAAAAAGAATAATCCATAATGGTATTGATGTGCGCAGTTACAGGATCTTTGCCACGTTGAGCAAGTAATGTCCGTTTTACCGTTGGAGCATCAAAAAACGAGTAATAATTCATCAAATAACTTTGATAAGCATCGCCACTCCACACCCAACGGTCGCGTTTTATGCCATCGATGAAAAACTCACGGGTATTGAGGTGGAAAGTGTATTTGGCTACATCGTAGATTTTGTTGAGTTCGCTATCTGAAGATTTAAAACTTCCATGTTCGGTTACGGGCGCATATTCGTACAACATCGAAACAGAATCGGCTGTTACTGTACCCTCTGATTGATAATTCACATACCTGAAAGCCTTCGAGAGAGGCATGATAGAATCTTTTTTCTGTGATAAATCTATATCCAGATAATCCAGGGTTTCACATTTATCAACTGATAAGGCTTCTTCTTTTGATTCGCCATAATAAATGCTCAATCTTCCTTTTCCTTTTAAACCGTGCACTTTAATAAATCCAAAGGTTTCTTTTCCGAAATCAGAAACTACACCATTATTCACTTTTTCGGTTTTAACCGCCGATTGTGCTATTACTGGTAATTTAAATTGTGAGGGTAATTTGGTTGGATCATTTAAATTCCACGAACCTGCCGAAACAAAGGTAGTTCCCGATTTATCAGAGGTTTTTCCGCTGGCATCAATCCATTCTTTATCCTCGAAAGTGCTTAGCCAAGTTTCATCAGAAACTACCGTTTTACCCTGAACAAAAATTGCCGGCACGTTAGCCTGATTATAAACTTTTAAACTCAATTTGTGCTTTCCCGCAGGGATCTGAATGCTTTTTGGAAAACCAGAAATCGCCTGGCCATCAATTTTCACATTGTAAGTACCTTCTACAAACAACTTAACTTCTTCTGGCTGTGTAAGGGTAAATTCTTTATGAAAATCGACCAACACATAATGACTATCCATTTTCCAGAATACGGGAAAAAATGAACCTCTTTCGGTTCTGCGGTTCTGCATTATATTGCTCATATAAATATCGAAATCGCCAGGGTACCAGATCCAGGAGGCTTTTTGAGCAAAAAGCTGCGCTACAGTGCAGGAGAAAAAGGCAATAAAGAGTGTTTTTTTTAAATTTTTCATATCGTTTAGTTTATGTGTAAATACTTACACGATGCTATTGCATTAAGATTCCCAATCAAGTTGGGAATGACGATTCCTCTATTTTTAATGTCCGTTAAAGAAAAGGTAAAGTGCTACCATTACCACTGCCAATGCAAACCACGAAATCCAAACTGTTCGATCAGGTTTTTCGATGTTGGCCTCATGTTCTTCATTAATTGTGTAAATACTTGGTGATCTATCCAACAAAGAGATTAAAATTGCAATAACTAGCAATCCCGCAAAAATGAAAAACGACAACATCAGATAATGTGGCCAAAAAGTATATTTATCGGAAGGTAAAATCCAGAGATAAGTTACCCCGGTGCCCAAACTTAAAATAGAGCCAATTGAAAGGGTAAAATTCACGGCTTTTCTGGTTGTTTTTTTCCAGAAAACAGTTAACAGAAATACAACAGAAAGTGGAGGTGCAATAAAACCTAAAACCGACTGAAAAACATCAAATAGATTTAGTCCTTTAATATTATCGATCGCCAAAACTACAATAACAGCAAAGATACATCCTGCTACCACTGCCCATCGGCCAATACGGATAATCTGTTTGTTACTGGCCTGAGGATTAATTTTCTTTACATAAATATCCATGGTAAAAACGGTACTCAGAGAATTTAACGACGATCCGATTGTACCAACCAAAACCGCAATGAGCACAACAATTACCAAGCCGTTCATGCCTGGAGGAAATAAATTGGTAACCATGGTCATGTAAGCTTCGTTCGGATCTTTTAAGTTAGGAAACAGCACATAACAAAGTATACCTGTACCAATAAATAACGGTAATGAGAGGATTTTTAGCCATCCGATGAAACTCACTCCCAATTGCCCCTGCTTTAAATTTTTGGCACCCAAAACAGATTGGACCATTGATTGATCGGTACAGAAGAAAGCCACAGCAGCCACAGGATAACCCAATAAAATGGCATACCAAGGATATTTAGGATCGCTTGCAGGTTGTATCAGATTCCAGAAATGATGTGGTGTTTTTGCATACAGAGCGGAAATCCCACCAACTTTGTTTAAGCCTAAAAGCATCAAAGAAAGTGAAACAGCAATCAATAAAATCATCTGGAATACATTCACTTTTGCTATGGCTTTTAAACCACCGAAAAAGGTGAACAATCCGGCAAAAGCAACCAATACAGTAACCGATTGCCACATGGGAATGCCTAAAATCTGTCGCACTAAAAAACCTCCAGCAAATAACCCTAATGATAACCATGAGATTAAAATCTTAACTAAAGCATACCAGGCCAGGATATTTTGGGTCGAATCGCCGTAACGGTTACCCATAAACTCAGGCATGGTACTCACTTTGGCGGCAAGGTATTTTGGAGCAAAAACAATGGCAAGCAAGAATAAAAATATAAAGGCGTACCAATCGAAATTTACCGCCACGATACCGGTGCTATAACCAATACTCGCAAAAGCTAGCAGCATAGATGGGCCAACGTTAGTACCCCACATATTGAAACCGATACTGCTCCAGTTTAAAGATTTATTGGCCAGAAATAGGGTTTCATCATTGTTTTTCTTTTTAGAAAAACTGGCCCGATAGCCAATGATCATCAGTACAATGAGGTAAGCGATGACAATGAAATAGTCTAAACTGGTTAAACGTTCTATAATGTTTCCCATTTGGTTAGTTTTGGTTAGTTTGGTTGTATTATTTTACAGTTTTTAGCCACAGATGAACACGGATAAACACGGATAAACACAGATTTTTTAAGTTCAATAGCCAGAAGCATTAATTTTCGTCATTGCGAGGAGGTACGACGAAGCAATCTTTAATGCAAAATAGATTGCTTCGTGCCTCGCAATGACGATATTTCTTTTACAACCCTATCGATTCTCTTGTAATGTGATTTGCTTTTAAAATTTCATCAACTTTTACTGGTAAACCGGTTTCTAAAGATTGATCCATTGCTTGCAATAAAGCCACCGTTCCAATTCCTTCCTTTAAATCGGGATAAGCAGTAAAGTTGTTGTTGATACTGTCAGCGAAATAATCCAGGTAATTTTGATATTCTCCAGCATGGTGGCTTTGACCTTCGAAACGGAAATAATGTTTTAAGGTAGAATCGCCCCAGGTTATAATTTTTTCTTCGCCAGTTTTTGTGGTAACCGAATAACGCAGTTCATGGTAATCGGCCTGACTTGCACCTTCTGTTCCGCGGAGAATACAGCTCATACCACTATCGCGACTTGCAGGTTGCGTTGGACCTGTATAAGCGCCACTAACCCTTGCAATCCGACCATCTTTAGCTTTAAAAATGAAGTGCATCGTATCCTGGTTTTTTAGTCCAGCTTTTAAGCCATTACTGCTCAACATACCGTAGCCCATTACTTCTTCTATATCAGGCATATACCACCTGATAAAATCGACAGGATGACTTAAGCCACCGTATAACCATTTAAATGATTGTTTTAATGACCAACCTTTCTCTAAAAACCAACGGTGATCGGCATGATAATAACTTTCTATTGTGATTAAATCTCCAATTAAACCTTCATCAAAATCTTTCTTTTGGCGTTTTGCGGGCTCGAAAAAACGAGAACTCTGTCCAACAAAAATCTTTTTTCTTGATTTTTTGGCTAACTCCAGAAGTTCATTGGCTTGTGCTAAATCATCGATAAACGGTTTGGTGCAAACTACATGTTTTCCGTGCTCAAGTGCGAGTTTTATGTGTTCGAAATGCAAATGATCTGGCGTATAAATCGCAATCATATCGATTTTATCACTGGTTAACATATCCTCGTAATTTGTTGTCCAATTCTGAAAATCGAATTCTAAAGCACGTTCTTCGCAAAGCTTTTTATTCGCATCGCAAATTTGGATGAGCTTAAATTTTCTACTAGACAATGATGCAGAAATTGTACTTCTGCCCTCTCCTAAACCTAAAATCCCTAATCTTAACATATTATTATAGCGTTTATTTCTTTAGTCGTCATTGCGAGTCTCCGATTTTTCATCGGGGCGAAGCAATCTATCATGTAAAAATATTGCTTCGTGCCTTCTCGCAATGACGATTATTCTTATTTATTCTATCGGTTTAAAGAACACCCAAACCTCATCGGGTTTTGTGCCTTCAATTCCTTCCTGATATTTTTTCATGATGGCATTCCATTCATCCACCTTTGGATTATTCTCGGTGGTTTTTGGATTTAAATCATCTAATTTTTTTCCTTTCGGGATACTGATGATCAGCATGAGTTGCCGATCATTTTTAAAAATGGCCAAACGTTGAAACTCTGCATTACAGAATCCTTTTGAGATTTCCGGCCATTTTTCAAATTGCGTTTTATGATAGGCCAGATATTCCTTTTGCATTTTTTCATCTTTAACCAGATTAGCCGACAAAATGATGTTATCCCATTCTGCTGCAGGTTTATCTCCGCAGTTTTTTTCTCGATTGAAATCATAAAACAGGTTATCATAAAACTTAATCTCTGCCGCATCGAGGCGCTTTAAGGTTTGTTTTAAACTCTCCACTTTTAAACTAGAAGTATAAATCACCAATCGGTTGTTCCATTTATAAATTGAACTCGGCAGAAGGTTATTTTCTTTTGCGAAAGTTTTTAAAGTGTTGTTGCCAGGAAGATTATCCGACTTAAAAATCAATTCAAAAACAACCGACTGTTCAACAGCCTGATTAATTCCTCTTTTAGAATAGTTCGCTTTTTCCCTTAATAAGTATTGAAAAGGTTTCTCTAAACCAGCATTTCTCTTAATTTTTTCATCCACTTTTGGACCGTTTCCTTCCCATACATTATCTGGTCCATTGGCATTTTGAAGATATTTTTCTGTTGGTGTCCAGTTGTTTTTGATGGTGATATAAGATGAACCCTCATCAGTATACAGATAGAACCAATGATCTGGCAAATGCGAATATGGTGCTTTGTAAATACTGTCAACTACGTTATCTGTGATAGATGATCCTGGTTGCGCAGATAAGGTGTAAATCCCAGCTACATCGTACATGTGTTTGCCATAATGGTGGATTTTATTGCCGCTAATGGTATTGTTTTCCATCGCATTTTTCGTTTTCGTCCAACCCCAACCCATGCTAATGCCTGAATAAGAAACATCGCTGATTTCGTTGTGTAGAATTTTTATGCCACGAACATATCCCGCTCCGATACCTACGGCACCCCAATCTTCGTTGGTAACATCGGTAATCAGGTTGTTTTCGATTTTATTGTTGGTTGAAATTTCTCTTTTATCTGTCGGATGATATGGCAGGTGTACTTCAGTTGCTTCATCAGAAAAAGTTCCAATTAAAATGGCTGATCCGCCAATATCCTTGAATAAATTCCCATTAATTTGGTTGTCGGCAGTTCCTTTTTTGTAATCTAACGCTGTAGAAGCCAGATTTACGAAACGGCAAGATTGAAAAGTTGTGTGGTTTGCGTAACTTACTTCAACTGCGGCAGCCGGACGACCAACCCAAGCCTGATTTTCTAGCGTAGGTTTATCTGGTGTCCCGGCTTTTTCCAACTTATAGGCGTCGAGCATATACATACCGGCCTGATGTGGGACATGACCTTGTTTTGAGGGCCTCAACCATGTTGTATGTTCGAAGGAAATGCCCTTGAAATTTACAAAAGAAACCGGTTGATCAATCGTTCCTTCAATTTTAACAAGATTTTCTAAGACGGGAGCAATTACTTCGGCATTCAACATATTTTCAGATGCCTTAGGCCAATAATAAAGTTTATGATTTTGCAAATTTTCGAACCACTCGCCCGGTTCATTTAAAAATTGAAGCGCATTGCTTAGATAAAAAGCAGAGTTACCTGTTTTATCCGAAATCCATGGAGCTGGCCAAGGATGTTCTGATTGAATTCTACCCTCTGGCTGCATGAAAGAAAGCTCAGCAGTATTACCGATAATCTTAACGGATTTAACACGCAGATTCGCAATTGCCCACCATTGATGGATAAGCATTTCTATTCCCTCGATGTTGGCTAAATTGATATTTTTTTGAAGTGGAATGGTACAGGTTTGTTTTTCGGTATCCCATGATAAAATCCTACCCATTTCTTCTCCATTATAGTTTTTTGCACGGATGGCTTTATTCCCATTTACCCAAAGCTGCCTGAACTGGAGATCGCTCCCATCAAAATTTGGAAGATCTGTAACCCAAACTTTACCTAGTGCTTCTTTTGGTAAGCCAGCAACTGTACCATTAACTTTTTTCCAACCTTTTACTTTTACACCACCACTTAAAACAACTTTTTCATCTGCAATAATTTCTGTTGGGTTTTCTTTTGTACCGGAATCTTCTGGTCGAAAAACTACCGGTTCATGCAATTGATAAAAACCTTTGCCGATTATAATTCGGATGCCACCTCTAATGGAAACATCATTTAACCGCCTCAGTTCCCTTGCTTTCCTCACAGCAGAATGAAGTGTTGCTAAGGGTTTTTCTTTGGTTCCTAGGTTAGTATCAGCGCCATTTATAGAGACATAAATATCTACTGCACTTGCTTCAAAGCACAATAACGACAAAATAATCAAGAGACTGAAAAACGATTTAATTTTTTTGGTTCGTGGAGACACGAACCAAGACATCCATTCTTTTTTTAACTTTTCGATTTGCATGTGCTTCGTTGTAGCTATTTCCATAATTACCTTATTGAGATTGCTTCGTGCCTCGCAATGACGACCTATTATTTTGAAAAACCGATTTCAGGTAGCTTGTATTGGCCGTGAAATTATATTTTACGTTTGTAGGTTGTTTGGCATCGCGGCTTCGCTCTATCACTAACCATCCGCTCCAGCCCATACCATCCAAAGTTTCTTTTACTTTATGGAGATCAATTTTAGGATCGTTTTGTAACCAAACACCATCTTCATTTGTAGCATGTATCTGAACAATGTTTTTCTTTCCTAAAATCCTTAACTCCTCGTGTAGATCTCTTCCGTTTTTTATTGCATTAGAGAAATTGAAATAACTTTTAACATATTTGCAATCAATATCTTTTAATAGCTGTAATTCGCCTTTTGCGTCTAAAGCACTTTCAATTCCGATGGTAATTCCAGCTTTCGACGCCATTTTTCCAGCCACTTTTAGCCTTTGTATAATTGGCTCACGCAGTTCAGGGTTTTTAACCAAATCTCCTTGAATTCCCAATGGTAGAAATACCACTTTAATATTCATTGCTTTAGCGGTATCCAAACAATCCTGGATCATTTTCTGATAAGTGGGTCGTTTGGCGAATGATTGCGCATAAAATCCAGTCATGGCCAAAGAACAGATCTCCAGATTTAATTCTTTTACCTTATCCAGATACTCCTGTCTGATTGCCGGATCGGCCAATTTGTTATCGAAAGTTTCTCGATCGCCCAGGCCACCCATGTCAATTTCCAGGCCATCGGCACCGATTTCTTTTGCAAGTGGCAAAGCGCTGATTTTCTGACGCTTCAAGATCATTAAATCAATTACCGCAATTTTAAAACGATGCTTTTTCTCCGCTGCAAAAAGCAATTGCTCGGGAATCACTAAAACTCCTGTTAACAAAGCTACATTGCCTATAAAAGATCTCCTATTTTGATGCTCCATATCCATTATTTGCTTGTACTTAACAGGAATAATTTCTCCAGATTTTCAAAGCCCATTACCGCATTTTTAGGTAATTTTTCACCTTTATCGCCGAAAACATATAGCGCATTTTCCTTTTCGATGGTTACCTTACTTTCATCGTATTTACCGGTTTTATCTTTAACAGCAACAGCGTTTAACTTGAAGTTTTTGATTAGAAAATTGTACAATGCAATACGTTTATTGACACCAAAATCGTGCTTTTCATCAGGAAGATGAACATTCTCGACTTTATCTTTCACACCATAATAACTGTACATTTTTTGTAGGTAAGGAAAATCGTGTTCAGGTGTATGTGCCGTCCAGTCACTACCATCCGAAACCAATAACTGTGGACGAGGCGCAGCCATTGCCGCCAATTCTACGTTATCGGTTCCACCACCACATTGATGGATTGGCATTCCGCTTTCGCATGGACAACCACCATAAAAATAAGATGACATTGCAACCACTGGTGCACTTAATTTAATTCGATCGTCCATAGCCGTCATTAAAATGGAATGGCTTCCGGCACCCGAACCTCCGCTGATTCCGATTCTATTGGTATCTGTTTCCTTTAACGAGCTGAAGTAATCCAAAATCCTGATTCCACCTAAAGTTTGAACTGTTTGTGCTAAACTACGGCGATGATCTTCATATTTAAACTGTAACATCGATTCGCCCCAGGCAAATAGATCATAACTGAAGGCCATTGCTCCCATTTTGGCAATCATTGCACAGCGGATCTGACAATCGGCTCTGTAACGCTGTTTTTCCCAATGACCATCCGGACTTAAAATCAAAGGAATTTTCCCCTTAAAGTTTAATGGTTTGTACAATGAGCCATTGATCCATACACCTGGTAAAATTTCTAATGCAATGTTTTCTACCGAGTAACCGTCGAAAATTCTTTTGGCCGTGACAACCGGTTTTGAATTTGGTTTTGCAGGTAATGGCGATAACAGTAAAGCTTGGTACAATTCGGGTTTAATTTCTGCTTTTCGCTTTTCCCAACTCGCTTGATCATGATATTTCGTAGCCAACTGGTCTAAATATGCCCAACCATCCTGAACTTCCCAGCGGTAGTATTCGTATTCTTTTAATTTGTAAACGCCAGGCTTTTCTTTGTTTACCTTCATGTCCAAAGGCGTAAGCACATTGGCAAGCGTTTCATCAACATCTGCGCGGAAACGCCAGTCGGCATAGTTTACCCATTTGTCTTTAACCTGCGGTTCTGAAAATTTGATTTGCACTTTAAAACGCGTTTGAATCTCTTTCAAAACTTCTGCAAGAGGCTTTTTATAAAGGTTATCAGTGTTTTGGGTTTGAGCGAAGCTATAATTCGCAAACGATATACAGGCAATAAATAATAGAGCTAAATATTTAAGCACATTACCTGTCATTGCGAGTGCTGATTTTTTATCAGCCGAAGCAATCTTTCTTGGTAGGATAGATTGCTTCGTCGTGTCTCCTCGCAATGACGATCGCCATAAAACGTCCGTCATTCCCGCGCAGGCGGGAATCGTAATGCAGGTCTCTTTAAGATTCCCAATCAAGTTGGGAATGACGCCCCGTTCATAACCAACATTAATATAATCCGTCATTGCGAGTGCTGGTTTTTCATCAGCCGAAGCAATCTTTATTGAAAAAATAGATTGCTTCGTGCCTCGCAATGACGATTTTTTTATATTTCTCATGGTTCCTCACTTTTAGTTTCGGTAATCACAGGAGCAGTATATCCTTTCAATTTCGGCCATACCCCATTTACTATTTTCTTCAATTTTAGCTTCGATGGATCTACAACCACATGTTTGATTTTTTCTCTTCTCCAGGTGTAAATGAAGTGTAGCATGCCATCAGAAGTTTGAATCACTGCTGGATAAGAATATTGACTGATTGGTGAATCTTCTAAAATTAATGCTGCAGACCATTCTTTTCCGTCTTTTGAGATCGAAACATTCAGCGGTGTTCTAGGTCCTTTTGCTAAATCACCTGGAGGCAAAACATGGTTATACACCAATACCTGGCGGCCATCTTTCATGGTTACCGCATCCGTACCTGAATTGTTATTGGGTAATGTGGTTTTGGTTAATGCAGACCAGGTTTCTCCGTTATCGTTAGACCACGATTCTACAATTGCTCGATTTGCTGTTCTGGCTAAAATCTGTAATTTCCCATTTCCATACTGTAAAATACTCGGTTGGATGGCTTTGATGCCATTTTCAGGAAGTGGCCCAACTGTTCTCCAGGTTTTGCCATTGTCTTTGGTTACTTCGAAATGAATTTTCCAGCCATCGCCCTCTTTACTCGATGGTGCGAACAGATTCCCGTTGCTTAATAAAACAGGTTTGTTTTTTACAGGACCAATATATCCATCGGGTAATTTTGTAGCATCCGACCAGGTTGTTCCTCCATCTTTCGAAGTCCTCATCATTCCCCACCACTCAGATGGTTTCGGGCCTATTTTGTAAAATAGCAATAAATCTCCACCAGGAACATGGTATAAAACCGGATTCCATGTAGGCAATCTTTTACCATCTGGTTGGATACCATTGGCAACTGAAACTGGTGCTAACCATTTGCCATCTACAAAGCGGCTAATGTAGATTTCTACGTCGGGATTCCGTTCTTTAGTTCCTCCAAAAAATGAAGCAACTAAACCTGTTGGCGTTTCTGCTATTGTTGCGGAGTGACACGATGGAAATGGTGCTTTATCGTAAAGAAACTCTTGTTTTACAATTCCGGTTTGCCATTTTTCTACCTGGGCGTTAGCGCTCATAGAAAATAAGACCATAGATAATGTTAAAATTCTTTTGAACATATTATTTTTTAATTACCGTCATTGCGAAGCTGATTTTTCTTCAGCTGAAGCAATCTATCCTATTGGAAAGATTGCTTCGTCGTTCCTCCTCGCAATGACGAATTATCGATTAATGTTTTGCCTTAGCTGCTTTCTCTTCTTTTATCTTTTTAGTATACGCATTATAAAGTGCTCTCCAACTGCGGCCATTATTATTTAGCATCTGCTCCGATTTTGTTTTATAAATCTCGAAGATTGCCGAAATCTGTTTCATGTTTTTATAATCGACAGCCTGCTCACGAGCTTGTTTTAAAAAAGCCAAAATCTTTGTCTCTTCATCTGCAGTTAGGTCAGTCACGATTGCTTTGTAACCTTTCATCGTGAAATCAACCTTTCCGATGGTGTATTTGTCTAAAATTGTTTCAACCTGATCAGGTGTTAAGTTTTTTCTCAATCCATCCATTAAAGCCTGATGAACAGTTGAAGGCATAGCAGAATCGGCTATGATCTGTTTGTCTAAATCACTTAATTTATTTCCAGTAACCGGGTTTATTCCATCAGGAACTGTTGAAGATGGATGATCGTTATGCCAATCTCTAATCGTGGTTAAATGAATTGCAATTACATTTTCGACTGCTGATTTCTTAGCTGCATCTGTTAAATTTACGGCAGAAGTCCATTCTTTGGCTTTGCTTAAGATTTCTTCTGGTACAACAACATCTTTTGTTTGACTGAATGCATTTACTGTGGTTAACAGTAACGTTAGCAAAATCAATGGGTTTAAAAACTTTTTCATAATTTTATTAATTTATACGTCATTGCGAGACTGATTTTTCATCAGTCGAAGCAATCTTTCTAATCAAGATAGATTGCCACGTCGTTCCTCCTCGCAATGACGACCTATTTATACTATTTCCGCTCCACCACAAAAGAATAATCACCAGAACCCAGCTCATACACTGCCCTGTTATTCTCCATCTTTATAAATTTTAAATCCTTAATCGACTTAATTTTCTCCGAAACTTCATTTTTATTATTCGCTGGTAAGTAAACCCATGCCGTTGTATTTGGCGGAATGGTTATATTCCAGTTAAACAGGTTCGCCGTTTTAGTATACCTGCTCTTAATTACTCCATAAACCGAATTGTAACTGGCATTTACCGAATTTAACCCATTAATCATTTCGGGTTTCATAATGATCTTTTTAAAGGCTGCACTTTCTGATTTTATACCAGCCAGATTCTCATAATACCAGATCAATAAATCACCAAGCATCATCACGTGGTTCTGTGAATTCATTTTCGGATCGGCCGTATTACCGTTCCACAGTTCCCAAATGGTAGTTGCACCATTATCGACCATATAACCCCAACTTGGATAACTTTTTTGAGTGGCAACGGTATAAGCTAAATCTGGGCGACCATAATTGTTTAAGCAGCGCATTAACCACTGAATCCCCACTAAACCGTTACTTAAATGCCCTTTATTGGTAACTTCCACCGTATAGGTGATATTTTTAAATACCCGATCTACTTTATCCTGTGGAACCATTCCGAAATACAATGGAATGATGTTATCAGTTAGTGCATTTAAAGCGTAATAACCTTTATCGTTATAATATTTCTGATTGAAGGCTTCCTTGATTTTATTCCCCAGCAGCTCATAATTTTTTACATCTTCATTGTTGCCGCTTACCTTAGCAAATTGTATCATCAACTGCGTGAAATGATAATAATAGGCTGTAGAAATTAATTCAGAAGGATATTTTTTATCCGCACTCTTGCCTTTGCCAAACTCGATAGTAATGGGTGGCATACACCAATCGCCATAACTATCTTTGGTCAAAATATAATCTTTCATATAGCGGTCTTGCATGTAAGCAAGCCATTTTTTCATGGCCGGATAATTATCGCGAACAGCAGAAACATCACCAGTTTGTTTGTAAAGCATTTCCGTAACCAGAAGCATCGCCCCCGGCCAGGTCATGTTATCGCTGTAATACCGCCAAAAAGCAGGTGCAACATCGGGAATGGCCCCATCTTCCTTTTGCGAATTTCTGATATCCTGTAACCATTTGACATAGAACCGTCCGTTATCAAAAAGAAAACTTTCTCCGTAAGCAACAGCTCCCCGATCACCTAACCAGGGCATGCGCTCGTTGCGTTGCGGACAATCAACCGGAATCCCTTTGTAACTTCCGGCAATTCCCCACCAGGCATTTTTGAAAATCTGATTGGTCAAAGCATCCGAAGTTTCGAACGTTCCAATCGTTTTGATGTTATCGTAAACCATTTTCCCAACGAAATCATTCAATAATGGTTGGTAGGTGTAGCCTGAAAGCTCTACGTACCTAAATCCGCGGTAGGCAAAAGTAGGTTCCCATGTTTCTAATTCGCCTCCCTTTAATGTGTATAAATCGGTACATTTTGCATTGCGAAGATTAGCGGTAAAGAGTTCGCCATTATCTTGTAACGATTCCGCAAAACGCATTTTGATTTGTTTGCCCTTTAAACCTTTTACCTTAATTTGCAACCAACCCACCATGTTCTGGCCCATATCCAAAATATACCGGCCACCTGAAAGTTTAGTGATTGAAACAGGCTTTATGGTATTCATCACCTTCATGTTTTCATTCATCTGGGCCTCAATTGTTCCCATTGGTTCTTGCACAAACTCTGCTTTTGCCCACTTGCTATCATCAAAACCTACCTTATTCCAGCCTGAAGCTTCTTTTGTAGCATCGTATTCTTCGCCATCATATTCGTTATTGGTTCTGATTGGCCCATCGGTTGTGCCTTTCCAGCTATCATCAGTATCAATATTTGCTATTGTTCCGTCGGAGTAAAGGATGTTGATGTTCATCAGCATTTTCGGAAAACCAAATGTTTTAATTTTATAAGGTTTTTCATTTTGGCGCATCGCAAAGAAACGGCCATTTCCGAGTATGGTACCCACTGCGTTTTTACCGTTCTGGATGTAACGCGTCACATCGTAAGTATTATATTTTACGTTTTTGGTGTAATCTGTAGGTGACGGAGATAAAACATCATTTCCAACTTTTTTGCCGTTGATAAATAATTCATACAAACCCAAGCCCACAATGGATGCCGTGGCAGACTTGATTTCTTTTGTACTTTGAAACTCTTTTCTGAAATATCTGGCTGATAAACGTGAATCAGTTTTAATGTTATCCCATGGGAAAGCCCGGTCGAAACCAATCCAGCCTTTTGGCCAATCTTTGTAATAAAGTAAACCCATTGAGAAATAGTTGGTAGCAGACCATGTGCTTTCGCCTGCACTCGTCCACACTTTAACCTTCCAATAGGCTTTCATTCGGCTTTTTAGTGACTTACCATTATAGTTTACGTGAATAGATTCTTGTTCGCTAACCTTTCCTGAATCCCATAAATCTCCGTCATTCGCTTTTAGTTTTTCTAATGATGATGAAACTAAAATTTGATAAGCGCTTTGCAGAATATTTCTCTCGTGTCCTGGAATAGTATCTCTCTGTACAGGTATAAGATGCCAGGCGAAGCGAGGTTTTAAAACATCAATTCCCAGCGGATTTTCGAGCATTTCGCAAGTGGTGTTTTGCAACGAAACTTGCGCTATCACTTTTGAAAAGGATAGTAACCAAATACTGATGATCGCTATGTAGATTTTAATGTTCATTTATTATTCTTTAAAGATTAATTCGTCATTGCGAAGCTGGGCTTGTGCGAGCTGAAGCAATCTTTTGTTAAATTGTTATTATTTTAATTCCATTATTGAGATTGCTTCGTCGTACCTCCTCGCAATGACGAAGTATCGACTGAAAAATCAAAATACAAGGTCATATTCAATGCTCTACTTGGAGCTTTATCAAAATCGTAATAAATATTCTTCATTCCCATAGGACCGGTTGTTTCAGGTTTTTGGGTTTTTGTACCAATTGCCGAAATTGCATTCATAAATGAAATGTCACCATTCGGGAAAGTTGGGCTCATGTTATCGTATTCTGTATCTTTCGATTTCTTTGGCGTAAATAACCTTAAGAAAACATCTTCCTGATCGGTTACTACTTTAAAAGATTGCTGTTTGCCAATAAATTCACACCAATACATATTCGAATAATAGCCTTTAAATTCTGGGTATTGCCAAGGTGCTTCACCAGTTGCCGAATTGTTGTAATCCTTTTTCCAAATGCCAAAAGTTGTGCCTTTCATTCTGTTTTTCCAAACGCGATATGGTCCATTGCCTTTATATTCAACGGCTTTAATTTCTGATTCAGGATAAGAAAAGTTCAAACCCACGAAAGTGGTAAAGTAATCTGATGGAAAATACTTCACTTCCATTTTTAGCCAACCTGAAGGATAAATTGTCCATTGTAAAGTATTCCAACTCTCTTTTTTATCAAATTTGGATGAAATCACTAAATTTTCCCCTTCGATTTTTTGAGTAAAACCTTTGAAGTTATTTACACCCTCTTGTAAAATCGGACCGTTTGAAAATGGAATTACACCTTTGGCATTTTTTACTTGTTGCAGCAAACCAGTTGTTTTATCGAAAGTTAAATCAATGCCATTGGCAGAAACCTGATAAACCTTTGAATCTTCTTTTAAACTTACTTTTGCAAAACCTGTTTTTACAACAATTTTTTCTGCATCATCTTTTGGCAGTGCAATCGGAAAACTCCAGGTGAACAATTCTTTGCCATCAGGTCCGTTTGCGGTAAGATAAAGTGCCTCAAAGTTCCTCCAATCAGCTGGAAGATTGATCTGTAATTTCCCTTTTTCGTAAGGTTTAATGTTTGGGGCATCGGCCTTACCTGATTTAAATTCTGCATCAGTACCTGCTTTTAATTTCTTCAATTTCCAATTGAAAGTACATTGATTGAGGTTGGTAAAAGCATAATGATTTTCTAGCGTAAATGAACCATCAAAACCAGCTGTCATTTCTCTTTTCTCTACAAAAACAGGGCTCCAAACTTCTTTTATCGTAAAGAAACTACCTTCTTTTTCGTGGTATGGTCCAACAATCCCATCAGGGCCATGATTTCCATCAGTATCCAATTCGCCATTTTTATCAGTACGGACCACAGCCTGGTCGGCAAAATCCCAAAGGAAACCACCAGCTGAAAGTGGATTGTTCCACATGGCATTCCAATAATCTTCAATACCTGCTCCATGACCGCCATCCCACATGCCATGCAGAAATTCGGTAGGCATCAGAATGTTATGTCCGTGATCGTAACTACCAATTCCGTAGTTAAATTCACGATAGTGCGTGGTTTCGAACCCATTAAAAACTTCCCATGGATGAATTAAAGGTCTTTTTTGAATATCTTCTTCAGCAAAAAGATGATCAAGTTCTCGGTTATGTCCGCCCTCATTTCCATTGGCCCAAAATATTATTGATGGATGGTTTTCATCATTTAGCATCATTTCTTTCATCAACTTCGTTCCGGTTGGGGTATTGTAAGTGCCATGCCAGCCCGCTAATTCATCCATTACAAATAAACCAAGCGAATCGCAAACATCGAGAAAATGCCCGTCTGGTGGATAATGCGACATCCGAACAGCATTCATATTCATCTCTTTCATTAGCAAAACATCAGCAATACTGATTTTTTTACTGGTTGTTCTACCCGAAGTTGGGTAAAATGAATGTCGGTTTACACCTTTGAATTTCATCTTCACACCATTGACATACACACCATCACGTTCCTTTACTTCAACTGTTCTAAAACCGATCTTTTTCGAAATTTGGTGGATTTCCTTTCCATTTTTAATCAAAGTAAAGTTTGCGGTGTACAAGTTTGGAAACTCTGAGGACCATAATGCAGGATTATAAAATTGATGGTTTAGCCGTATGTTTTTACCACCTGCGTTTATTGAAGTTGTAAATTTATCGCCAAGCCTTTTTCCATCTTTTCCTAAAAGTTCAATTTCAACTTTATCTGCCCCTCCTGTATAACTCAATTGCGCATTTAAATTACCATCAGCTTTAGCATCAATCTGGATCCGATCAATATGTGTTTGTGGTAGCGACTCGAGGTAAACTGGTCTGAAAATACCACCAAAAATCCAGAAATCGGCCTTTCGTTCAGCCTCATTAACCGATTGATTGGCAGAATGTTTAGATACCTTTACTTCTAGTAAGTTATCGGCACCAAATTTAATCAATTTGGAAATGTCGTATTTAAAAACATAAAATGAACCCTGATGCGTTTCTCCTGCAGATTTACCATTGATTTTAACCTCAGTATCGGTCATTGAGCCTTCAAAAACGATATTGATTTCCTTATTTTTCCAGACAGTGGGAACTTTAAAATTGTATTTATAAAGTCCTTGTTCTTTCCCTTTATTTTCTTCTTTGTTGAAACCGTAATTATATTTTCCAAAACCTTGTAATTCCCAGTTTGATGGCACTGGGATGGTTGTCCATTTGCCCGAATTTGCACCACCTGTACAGAAGAAATCCCAGTTAATGGTATTGTCGTTCCCAGTACCCGATAGATATAATTTATCTGTTTGCTGTGCTTTTAGTGAGCAAAACGTGGTTATTAAACACAAAAAGATTATAAATCTGCGTTTCATTAATTGATTTTAAAAGTTTTAGTTAATGGGTTATCAGTACGGAATGGCAAAGCAGGCAATGCATTGCTATAAAAGTTTCCTGTTGGATTTTCCGTCCAGTTATAACGTACAGCGACAGGCATAGCAATTTCTTTTGAATAAACGATAACCTTTCCATCCTTTACGATAGCATCAGCATTCACAAATTTTCCATCTTTTCCTGCGATTGTAAAGCCAGTTATAGACGATGAATTAGCCGACTTCAGGTAATCAAATTCAAGCAAAGCTTCATTCTTTTTAAAAGAAACAGATTTATAAACAGGGCCTGAAAAACCTATTTTTTGCTCATATGTTTTACCTAAGGCTAAAAGTGCCAATCTTTTGCCTACCTCCCATTTATAAGTTGGGTGCAAATCTCCTCCATTATCATTCAAATCTGAAGTTGAAATAATTCCTGTGTTTGACATGCGCAAAACCTGTTCTTGTGCTTCCCAAAAGTTGGGTTCTGTATCAGCAGTAAGCACAACTTTATCGCTTTTTTGCTTGCTGTAATCGAAAGGTGCAATTTGAACATAATAGAAAGGTAAATCCTGTTCTCCCCAAGCTTTTCGCCATAAATTAATTAACGATTTTAATTTATAAGAATAGCTAATTGTTTCATTCAGAAAGCAGTTTGTTTCCCCTTGATACCATAAAAAGCCTCTGATTTTAAATTTGGATAAAGGTTCAATCATTGGGGTATAAAACTTACCAGGGTCGTTACCCACCTTCTGGTTTTTAAAATATTCTTCCTGAACCAAAGCCTCTGGAGCAACCCATGGTTCAATGGCACTCCCTGAAACGGAAGAAGAGATCATTCCAACAGGAATACCTAATTTCTCCTGAATTTCTTTCGCGAAAAAATATCCAACTGCAGAAAAGGCTTTCAAGGCCGAATCTTGTGCAACTGCCCAACTTTTATGAATAGAATCTGGCTTGGAAAGTTGTTTGCGGTTAACCAGAAAAATTCTGATCTGGTTGTTTTTTGCTTTAACTACTTCATCAGCCGGGAATCCCAATTTTTCATTTTTAGGTTTAGGAATTTTCGCCAGTTTACGCATTTGGTATTCCATGTTCGATTGACCTGAGCAAACCCAAACCTCGCCTACCAAAATATTGGTGAGTACAATTTTATTTGAGCCACTGATGGTCATTGTTTGAGGTTTTGAAGCTGTTTTTAATGGCGCTAAAACTACTAACCATTTTCCTTCTTTATCGGCAACGGTTTCTTTTCCCTGGCCAGCAAATTCTACTGCTACTTTTTCGCCAGGTGCTGCAAAACCCCATATATTAATAGGTTTTTCGCGCTGCAAAACCATATTGCTCGATAAAATTTGAGGCAAGAGGATTTTTGCATTGGATGATAATGAGCATATAAGGAGGATTAATAGCAAGAGAGATTGCTTCGTTCCTCGCAATGACGGTAAGGTGGTCGTCATTGCGAGGAGGAACGACGAAGCAATCTTTCTTGCCTTTTGAAAAGATTGCTTCGCTTCGATGAAAAATCGAAAGCTCGCAATGACGATATATCTTGAAAATTCAACCATCCTAAAATCCCTCCGTTTTTAAGTATTTAATCGTATAAACAGCTTCTTTTTTCTCTGATTCTCCAGCATTTTTTAAATCATAAGTTTGATCGGCAGGTGTATCTACATCAGGAAAACGGCGAACATCGCCGGTGCGGAAAACAATTCTGGAAACATCAGCAACAGGCTGGAAAGCTAAACTGGTTAGTATATCCTTGCCATTTACGGTGATGGTATAAAACCGGGTAAATGCATCTAATTTCAATTTGATCTCGTAACTTTTACCTGCCTCATATTTCATGAAGTTTTTATACCGTGCACCAGCTTTTGCGCTTAAAGTTCCAGCGGTATCAAAAGTTAATCGTACAGTAGCTGTTCCTTTGGCATCCTGCAGTTCAATTTCCAACAAACCGAAGTCATTTTGTTTCGGCGTAACAGAAAATGAGGTGATTACTTTTTTAGATGCAGGGAATAATCTCTCGGCTTTGGCATAATCGAAAGGGTCTTTGTCTTTCAAAACCAAAGTACCATTTTCAACTTTTACAGGTGCCCAAAGCGGACTATAGATATTCCACATTTCGAGTGCCTTATTTGCTGGCATTTTATCAAAATCATCATTTACATGCTGTGTTGCCTTATCGTTAACGGGTACTGGAACAGAAGAAACCCAGATATCTTCTTTATTCATGCTGTAGGTTACCCATAATTTTCCACCGGCGGGTTTGCCATTACCCTCAATAATTCCACGCACATATTGTGGGCCGTACGATTTGTAATTGCCTCCGTAACGCATTGGCGTAATCTCTCCGTTAATCAATAAAAGATTGGTATAATCGAGTCCATTTTTGCTGGTTGAAATGGCTAAAGGCCACCTGTATTCAGATGGATTATAAACCGTTGCGTAATTTCCATCTGAAGTTTTTTGTCCCCATATTTTGGCATTGCTGTTTACAAAACCTGGCGCACGTGATGCATTTTCTGGCCAACTTTTACCGTTATCATTGCTGATTGCTGTTAGCGCATTTTTCCATAATCCAACCACTCTTCCATCAGGTAAATGATAATAGCTGAAGGCTTTGTATTGTTTCTGTAAAGTGATTAAGGGATCTTTTCTGCCTGCCTCTTCATTCCATTGTTGCGTCATTAATTTATTAGCTAATAACTCGTTACACGCCTCAATAAAAGCTTTACTTTTACTTCTGGTATACAATGGATATTTGGTATTTTTCTCTGAGTAACCTGGATTATAATGAATAAAATAGATCGGACCGTATTTCCCATCTGGCTGAATTTCTCTTACCGCCCGCCCAATCCCATGGCCATCGTTCGGGTCGTCTTTAGCATCAAAGCTGATTGCATAAAAACCCAAAACCAGGAACACATTTTTAGTGGAAACATAAAAGCCCATGCGTTGGTGCATCACGGCATCTAAATCTTTGGCAACATCGGTTCTGCCCTCTTTTGTGGTGCCATCAGGAATTCTGTAAATAGGAAAAACAACATCTGGCTTAGTCCAGGTGTAACCATCTTTTGAAGACTGTAATAATGTTTGCCCTGGCGGGATGCTTTCGCCAACTTTATCGCTCAGGTATTCGATGTAAAATTTATTGTTCCAATAGGCCAACATTGGTGCATGGTTGTATGTCCAACCGAAGTTTTCGGCCAGTTCAGGGTATTCCCTGTTGGCACGAAAAGTTTGGATACTATGCACACCCATTACCGGCGAAAGCTGGCCGTGATGGTAATCGGCATTAACTAAGGTTTTACCCGTATAACGCACCGTATCTTGCGCCTGCGAGCTTTGTGCCGCAAATGCAAATGGTAAGCTTAAACAAAGTATTTTAAATATTTTCATGTTTATTAGTTCATTCCGTCATTGCGAGTTTCCGGTTTTTCATCCGAACGAAGCAATCTTTTTTGTTAAATAGATTGCTTCACGCTCTCGTAAGTTCCCATGCTTCAGTTCGCAATGACGGCTCATTTATTATTTCAATAAATTCTTAATAACTCTTCTTTTCACTTTTATAATTGTGCCGTGTTTATGCCCTTCAGGAATGGAAACTTCGGCAGTTACATCCTTAAAAGTCTTAAAATCGGCTGTTTTGTAGGCTGAATAAATCTTTTGTCCGTAGGCATCGAAATAGATCAGCCAATCATTTTTTACTTTTACTACGGTTGGTCCTTCCGTTAATTTCGGACTAAAAGTTTCAGAAACGTTTTCGTATGGTCCTAAGGCATCTTTAGCAAAAGCTACTTTTAAATTTCTGTTCGGGCGTGTATTGTCTTTTAATACCAACACATAATCTTTGGTGGCCCGTTTTACAATAACTGCATCAATTACACTAAAACCAGGATCGAGAAATAGTTTAGGCTTCGAGAAGGTGTCAAAATCTTTGGTTGTAATACTATACATCCGGTGATTATTTTCCTCTTCTTCTATTCCTTTAGCAAAGCGGAACGGTATAGTTGAAGCCCAGATCATTACATATTCATTTTTCTCATTGTCGTAAAAGATTTCAGGCGCCCAAACGTTAACTGTTTTTGGCTCGCTTTCCATTACGGGAAGGAATTTTTGTTCGCTCCAATTAATCAAATCCTTTGAACTGGCATAACCAAAACCTTTATCGCCTTTCCAACTGCAGGTCCAAACTAAATGAAAAGTACCATCTGGTCCTTGAACAATAGACGGATCGCGTAACACTTTTTGTGTGCCAACAGCAGGTTTTAGAAAAGTTTTGTTCAAATCGGTCCAATGGTAAGCATCGTAGCTGTATAGCAGCCTTAATCCTTCATTTGCCGGTTCATGAAAAGAGGTAAATAAATAGGCTTGCTTTGAGCAAGATGTTAATCCGCACAAAACTAGGCCAATAATGGCTAAATGAACTGATGATATGAGTTTTACTTTTAACACTTTTTTATTTAGTTATTCTTTTTTCAGCAATTGTCAGTCTGAGCGTAGTCGAAGACCCTACTCTATAATTGGCTAAAGACATTGCCCTTCGACTACGCTACCATTGACGTTATTTTATAAATTATTAATAATCAATACTTTAACACCTTTCTCATTTTCATCCAGCTGAGCCATAGCACTGTATCCTCGTTCTACTTAAATCCGGCCTAACAAATTTTTCGGGCTGCACTGTTCTAGCCGCACAACTGCCTTCAAAAGAAAAATTTTCAGCCGGCATTTTTTGTTTCTTTTTGATGCCAAAAAGAAAGAGCCCTCCGGCGGCGGCGAGCCGAGGCAAGGATATAAGCTTTGGCAAAAAAACAATCAATTATGTACGTCACTTATATTGGTTTTTATGAAAGAAATTAACCCTCAGGATGACGATCGCGATAGATTTTCTCCATTCCGTTGCACTCCATCCGATAGCTATCGGATTGAAATGACGATCTTGTGCAGGCCATACGCCTATCGCTAGTCGCTTCTTCTATATCGCTTCCAACACCAATACCCAGTCATTGCCATTTGCTGGCTCACCTGGTGGGTTAAATTCCTTAATTCCTTTATTTTCAAATTCGCCAATCGCTGTGGTTTTTCCTGTTCTTGGATCAAACCACGATGCTTTTACTTCATCACCATCGATTTTGCCCATTTGTACACTGAAATTTTTACCAGTATAGGTGTATAACATCGCAAATTCTTCACCTCTCGTTGCCAATATGCGCTCGTACTTTTCCCCATTTTTACCAGCAACCAAATTCTGATCAGGTATACGATCGAAATATGGGTGTGAAAGCATTAAATCTTTCAGGTACTGCATCTGTTTTGCGCCTGGCGCATTAATTGCTGTGATCCATTGATCTTTAGGTCCATAAGCTGGCTTTAAATCTGTTTTCTTGTACATCTGCATTACCGAGTTATGGCCATAGGTATAACCGAAAGCACCCGCAAATACCGACCAATAACCATATCTTCTCACATCATTATCTGTCCAGCGTGGTTGCGTGGTATCGTGCAAACCCTGTGGAATATCTTCGTACGAAGGCTCACCATCAATAGTCGGTTTAGTTGGTTTTAGTTTGTAATCGGCTTCGATATATTTCCAGTTGTCTTCTCCGTAATGTAATTTCTCATTTTTAGAAGTGTCCTGATCATAACGGCGGTGACCTGATTGAACCATATCGAAATCGCACCATTTTGCTTTTTGGAACCACTGTGAAGAAGCCGTTCGGCCTCTTGGATGGAATGTAATTAAATGATTCGGATCGTTTGCTCTTAAAGTCTCGCCGATGGTATTCCAAACATCTGCACCTTCACTACCTTTAATGTCGCCACCATTTAGCCAAATAATATTCCATTTTTCTTTATAACGTTCTGCAAGAAACTCAGAATAAGCCTTTGCCTGAGATTTATTTACTTTTTTATTTTTGACATTAGTACCCCAAACTGGCACTAAAGCCATATATAGTCCCTTTTCAGCTGCCTTATCAATGATGTAATCTACATGATCCCAATAATCATAAGCCGAAGAATCTTTTGGATTGTTGCCCGGTTTAAGCATTGGTTTGGAAACATCAGCATGAACTACAGAAGAATCCAGATATATATTTCTAGATGGTACATCATGTAATAACATCACCTGGATCACATTAAAACCTTTTTGTTTGCGGTCTTCGAGATAAGTGTTTGCCTCTTCA
>Ga0308165_1000668_pt1 | contig 57406 bp, 52 predicted proteins | sample PhyWR2_FD_201032 | JGI IMG/M metagenome (GOLD analysis project Ga0308165, IMG submission 201032) | Phyllosphere microbial communities from UC Gill Tract Community Farm, Albany, California, United States - DLSLW.R2 | ecosystem: Host-associated > Plants > Phyllosphere > Unclassified | place: USA... | reverse complement strand
CTTTTTTGTAATGCTGTAAAGAAGACCAGGTATTTAAATAGCCGATGAGCTGGTTGAAATTCCATGAGGTTTTGATCTGGAAATGAGGAGCGGTAATTTCGTCAAATGGAAAAGGGATGGTCTTATAACCTTCTTCAATATAACGGCGTTCGCTGTCCCAGTATTTACCCAGAATATCTTCATAAAGTTTGTGTACCGCTTGGTCCACTTTTTTATCAATAAACATGATACCATAACCAATTACTGCAAAAAGTCCATCCGGTTTTAGTGTTCTTTTTACCTCAGCATAAAATGCTTCGAAGTTAAACCAATGGATGGCCTGCGCAACTGTAATTAAATCAAAAGTATTGTCACTAACCGAAGTCTGTTCTGCAGGTTCAATTTTATAGGTAATGTTTGGGAGTTGTAAAGCATTTTTTAATTGATTTTCGCTGATGTCGGTTGCATAAACGGCATCGAAATGTTGAGCCAGTACACGCGCCACCTGACCATTACCCGTAGCACAATCCCATGCTGTTTTTTTGTCTTTTACAAGTGAAAACAGATAATCGTACAATTCTTGTGGATAAGTTGGCCTGTAAATAGCATACTCAGCAGATTGGGTCGAAAAGTTATCTTTCATTTTTTAATGATTGGATTATTGAATGAGGAAGAAGTGAATGGCATCAGGATGAAAATAACTTCGCTCTTTCTTTATAAAATTATCATATTTTTGAATAACAAGTAGTGTTAATTTAAGTTTAATTTCCGCATTCAATCATTCAAAATTCACTCATTCAATAACTTTCAACTATGGAACAAACACAACGGAACGAAATCAAAGATGTAGAATACAGGCTAAAATCTATATTTGGTGGTTCGGTTGGTAATCTTGTTGAGTGGTACGATTGGTATACCTATTCTGCATTTGCACTTTACTTTTCGCCTGCCTTTTTTCCGAATAGCAATCCAACGGCACAGTTGCTGGATACCGCAGGAATTTTTGCGGTTGGCTTTTTAATGCGCCCTATTGGTGGCTGGTTATTTGGTAGCATTGCCGATAAGTTAGGTCGGAAACGGTCGATGACACTTTCTGTGCTCATCATGGCAATAGGTTCTTTGATTATCGGTTTAACACCAGGATACAAACAGATTGGGATCGCGGCACCTTTGTTACTCATTTTTGCAAGGCTCATTCAAGGATTGAGCACTGGAGGGGAATATGGAACCTCTGCCACATACCTAAGTGAAATGGCCACCAAAAAACACCGTGGCTTTTATTCGAGCTTTCAGTACGTAACACTAATCGGAGGACAATTGCTTGCGCTAGGCATCCAGTTAATCTTACAAAATTGGTTACTTACACCCGCCGAATTACACGAGTGGGGCTGGCGGATCCCCTTCTTTATTGGCGCCATACTTTCGTTCATCGCTTTATATCTACGCAGGCACATTGATGAAACTGCTGCTTTTAAAAGTAAAAGTTCTGCAGATAAAAAAGGCGGAATTGCAGTGCTGTTAAAATATCCTAAAGAGGTTTTTACGGTTGTGGGTTTAACTTTGGGTGGAACGATTGCCTTTTATACATTTAGCACTTACATGCAAAAGTTTCTGGTAAATACAGTTCATTTGAGTAAAGAAACCTCCACAACCTTATCGTTCATTTCGCTGCTTGTTTTTGCCATTATGCAGCCTTTGTTTGGTTTGTTGTCTGATAAAATTGGTCGTAAACCCTTGTTAATTGGTTTTGGTGTGTTAGGCTCTTTGTGTACGTATCCCATTTTAACCGGTTTGGCGGGGGAAAAGGATACCACAATCATATTTCTATTAATGATCGGTGCTTTAATTATCGTAAGTGGTTATACGAGTATTAATGCCGTAGTAAAGGCAGAACTGTTTCCTGCGGAGATCAGGGCTTTGGGCGTAGGTTTGCCTTATGCATTAACAGTTGCTATTTTTGGCGGCACTGCCGAATATTTTGCACTGTGGTTTAAAAACATCGGTCATGAAAATTATTTCTACTGGTATGTAACCGGCTGTATTTTAATCTCGCTGATTTTATACACTACGATGAGAGATACCAAGCACCACTCGAAGATTGAGGATTAATTTTGCGAGAATGAATGCGGAGATATCGTCATGCTGAATTTATTTCAGTATCTATCGTTGTAAAGTCATACCCTGAAATAAAGTCAGAGAGGCATCAAACTATAAATAATTACTCACCTCAATTAAATTCATATCCGGATCGCGAAGGTAAATAGAAGTAATTTTGCCATTTGCCCCGGTGCGTTCTATCGGTCCCTCCTCAATTTCAATACATTTTTCTTTTAGTTCCTGCATCACCTCAGACAAAGGAAAATCGGTAATAAAACATAAATCGGCCGTTCCGGGCATAGGTTTAAATGCTTTTGGCTCAAATTCACTTCCATACTGGTGGAGGTTGATTTTTTGATTGCCAAATTTTAAAGCTTTTCTATTTTCGCCAAATTCGATAACTTCCATGCCCAAAGCAAGGCTATAAAATTTACAGGTGCTCTCTAAATTGGCAACCGTTAGTACAAGATGATCTAAATTTTTGATGTCCATAATATTAAATTAGAACTAAAGCAGTTGTCCTTTTGTTTTAGCCAAGGGCAATTGCTTTCGATATTTGGTTAGTAAATTATCGACAAACAAAATACTCAATTTTTATATATTTACCATTATGCAAAACCTGCCTCCTTTAGCCGAACGTATGCGCCCTCAAAATCTCGATGAATATGTTGGTCAACAGCATTTAGTAGGGGTAGGTGCTGTATTGCGCAAAGCCATTGAAAGCAGTCAACTACCCTCCATGATTTTTTGGGGTCCACCAGGGGTAGGTAAAACCACTTTGGCCTATATCATCTCACAGGCATTAGACCGTCCTTTCTTTAATTTAAGCGCCATTAACAGCGGGGTTAAGGATATCCGGGAGGTAATTGATAGAGCAGCACAACTAAAAGATAGTTTTTTGGGTTTACCCATTCTGTTTATCGATGAAATCCACCGATTTAGCAAATCGCAGCAGGATAGTTTATTGGGTGCTGTAGAAAGAGGCCTGGTTACTTTAATTGGTGCTACCACCGAAAATCCGTCTTTCGAGGTTATTTCCGCTTTGCTTTCGCGCTGTCAGGTTTACATTTTAAAATCTTTAACCGAAACTGAATTGACTGGTTTGTTGCAAACGGCCATTAAAAAAGACACGCTTCTTGCAGCAAAAAAAATTACCATAAAAGAACACGAAGCCTTGATCCGGTTATCGGGTGGCGACGCACGAAAACTGTTAAATGTGCTCGAAATTGCCATTAACGGTATCGGCGGAAATAAAATTGTGCTCACCAACGAAAACGTGCTTGCACATGCGCAACAGAACCTTGCGTTATACGATAAAGCCGGAGAACAGCATTACGACATCATTTCGGCTTTTATCAAATCCATCCGGGGTAGTGATCCCAACGCGGCTGTTTATTGGCTGGCACGGATGATAGAAGGCGGGGAAGATCCACTGTTTATTGCTCGCAGGTTATTGATTTTATCATCAGAAGATATCGGCAATGCCAATCCAAATGCCCTGCTGCTGGCCAATAATTGTTTTACTGCGGTAAATGTGATTGGTTATCCCGAGGCACGGATTATTCTATCGCAGTGTGTAACCTATTTAGCCAGTTCGCCAAAAAGTAATGCCTCTTACGAAGCCATTAACAAAGCGCAGGCTTTGGTTAAGCAAACTGGAAATTTGCCCGTGCCTTTGCATATCCGTAATGCACCGACCAAACTGATGAAAAACATCGGTTATGGAAAAGATTATCAATATTCGCATGGTTATGAAGGCAATTTTTCAGCTCAGGAGTATTTTCCTGACGAATTAAGTGGCACTAAACTCTACGATCCAGGTAAAAATGCTGCAGAAGAGAAGTTGCGCGAGAAACTTCGCCAAAATTGGAAGGATAAATACAAATATTAGTGTAACATTTTCTGCCTTATGCATACTAATAGGTATATTGACTAAATCAAACACCTAAACTTAAATATGCTGAGTACTTTTTTAAGCCATCAAAGAAAATCTTTCTGGCGTTCGCGGAATAAGGGCGGTAGTATTGCTACACAAATCATCATTGGTTTTTTTATGCTTTATTTTCTCGTTATTGCTGTAGGCATCGGATTTGGCATGACGATTTTTCTGCCAAAAATTTTTCCTAATCAAAGCATAACGACAAGCTTTAACGGGATAATTTTATATTATTTTGCATTCGATTTTTTGATGCGTTTACAGCTTCAGGATATTCCGACTCTGAGTATCATTCCTTATCTGCACCTTAAGATACCAAAACGAAAAATCATCAACTTTTTAAATGCAAAGGCACTTTTTTCCGCCTTTAATTTATGGCCTTTTTTCTTGTTTTTCCCTTTCATATTCATCGAAATATGGAGTGAATACAGTGCGCTGGTTGCGGTAATGTACATTATTGCGGTTCTCTCTATTATGGTATTTAACAACTATTTTATATTGTTCCTTAAGCGGAAATCAATTACCAATGTATTGTTTACCCTGGTTGGTTTGGCTATAGTTGGTGCATTTGCTGCCTTAGAATATTACAAGGTGATTTCTATAATGGCTGCATCTAATTATGTTTTTAGCAATATGGCCGATAAACCCTACCTCGGACTTATTTTTCCTGTTGTAGCATTGGCAATGTTCATCATCAACTCAAATTATCTGCGCAGAAACCTTTACGTAGAAGAACTGGGTTCGAAACAGGAAAAGAAAGTAAGTACAGATTATGCCTTTTTAAACCGTTTTGGAAAAGCAGGAGAGTTGGCAGCATTAGAGCTTAAATTAATATTGAGACATAAACGGCCAAGATATTCAGTTTTTATGGGCCTATTCTTTTTGCTGTATGGATACCTCTTTTATAAAGCGCCATTTATTGCGGCAGATTCTTTTAGCAAGATGATTTTTGCGGCTATTTTTATGACAGGTTTTTCTGTGCTCAGTTACGGTCAGTTTATGTTTGCATGGCAAAGTTCATATTTTGATGGCTTACTGATCAATAAAATCGAGTTTAAAGATTACATCAAAGGAAAGTTTTTACTCTTTACCATAATGTGCACCATCACAACCATTTTAGCCAGTTTTTATGGTTTTTTAAGTCCAAAGCTATTGTTATTACACCTTGTGGCTTATCTGTATAATATTGGCTTTTGCACCGTTTTGGCATTGTATTTAGCAACTTTTAATTACAAAAGGATTGATATTACCCGAAGTGCCAGTTTTAATTTTCAGGGTATGGGCGCTACCCAATGGATTTTGATGATTCCTTTTATACTCATTCCATACCTTATTTATTTACCGTTTGGCTATTTGAACAGACCTTACTTGGGCTTAATGACAATCGGGTTTTTTGGCCTTATCATGTTATTCATGCGGGGTTATTGGGTAAACTACATTGCAAAAAAACTGGAACTACAACGATATAAAATAGCCGAGGGCTTTAGAGAATAATTATGATTTTAGAAGTTAAGAATTTACAGAAAGTTTATGGCGATAAAACCGTTGTAAACATTGAAGATTTGCAGATTGCTGCTGGCGAAACCGTTGGTTTGGTAGGAAATAACGGTGCCGGTAAAACCACTTTCTTTCGTATGCTCTTGGATTTGATCCGACCAACCAGCGGCCAGGTTTTATCGAAAGGTGAAAACGTAATGCAAAACGATAACTGGAAGAATTATACAGCATCATTTTTAGATGAAGGTTTTCTGATCGATTATTTAACACCAGAAGAGTATTTCATTTTTATCGGCAGTTTACACAACATGAGCGTAGCTGATGTTTCGGCATACCTTACCCAATATGGCGAGTTTTTTAACAGCGAAATCCTGAACAGTGGAAAATATATCCGCGATTTCAGTAAAGGAAACCAGAATAAAGTCGGTATCGCCGCTGCATTAATGCAGAAGCCGGAAATTTTGATTTTAGACGAACCTTTTGCCAACCTCGACCCAACTACACAGATTCGTTTAAAGAAACTGTTGAAAGAGCAAACAGGCAACATGACTACCTTTATCTCCAGTCATGATTTAAATCATGTTACCGATGTGTGTAACCGGATCATTTTGGTTGAAAAAGGACAAGTAATCAAAGATTTCAAAACAGACGAAAATACGCTGAAAGAGTTGGAAAGCTATTTCTCCGCTTAGTTTTTGTACTAAGAATGATACATTATCGAAGAGTCTCCTTTATGCGAGACTCTTTTTTTGTACTAATTACATTGGTTTGTAGTCAAATTTGACCAAAAAAGCCAGAAAATGGTTTTCGGTTGGTTTTTGGCATTGTGTTTGAATATGACGGTTAGAAATTATAAATCTAGCATATCATGAGTATTTCAAAAGTAAGAATAGCGACATTAAGTATAGGGTTAGCCGTGGGATCTATGGCATTCCAAAGTTGTGATAGTTTAACTAAAACACAAAAAGGTGCCGGTATTGGTGCTGCGGCGGGCGGTGTAATTGGTGCATTAATCGGTAAAAAAGCCGGTAATACAGCAGTTGGTGCCTTAATTGGTGGTGCTATTGGCGGTACAGCAGGTGCTTTTATCGGTCGTAGAATGGACAGACAGGCAGCTGAAATCCAGAAAGCTATTCCTAACGCAGAAGTTATTCGTGAGGGTGAAGGAATTATTGTAAAATTTGATAGTGGGATTTTATTCGATTTTGATAAAACGGCTTTAAAAGATGCAGCAAAAACAAATGTTCAGAGTTTAGCTGCTTCATTAAACCAATATCCTGATACAGATATCAAAATTATCGGCCATACCGATAGCCGTGGTACCGAGCAATATAACATGGGCTTATCAGAAAGAAGAGCTGCAGCTGTCAAAGCTTATGCGGTTTCTCAAGGTGTGCCATCAAGTAGGTTAGTAACCATTGGTAAAGGTTTTGCCGAGCCAATTGCAGATAACGAAACTGATGCTGGCCGTGCAGCCAACCGTCGTGTAGAAATTGTAATCGTTGCTAACGATGCATTAAAAGCAAGTGCACAAAAACAAGGATAATATTGCCTATACCCTCTACCTATGAGGTCATTATAAATGCAGCCCCAGTGTACATCCACTGGGGTTTTTTGTGTGCTGAGAGATGTTAGCATCTGTCACTTAATAAATTTTACATCTTTCTTGAAAATCAGGGTTCTATGTGTATCGGTTCCGAAAGCCCCGCCATTCGCTTTACCTCACTGCGTTCGGTGCCCGCTGCTGTCGGGTTTAGATAACTTGGGCATGTTGGCTTTTAGGGAATTACTTGCGCTGGCCAGGTGAAACTTCGTAAGTTTTCTAACGTCATACAATCCCAAATAGTAGCAGGTAACCAATGGTTTAAACGGGATCCGATAGCTATCGGATGAAGCGTCATCCTCCCGATCCCGATTCTTCATCGGAGTGGAGGTACAATTGTGTTGTCAGATGTTACCATCTGACACGTGATAAACCGTCAGATGGTAACATCTGACTGCGGGTAGAAGTTTAATCTTCAGAATAAATATCCTCAAAATAGCTCACCACGAGCGATTTCATCAGCATTTCCTGCTCGAGCATGGTATAGGGAGGGATAGCTTTAATTAATTTCCAGTGCGGCCAGCCGTCTTGATCCAGCCCTTCTAATTCATAAAAACCCATTTCGCTCAATAAACGGCAGGTGGCAATGTGCATCAGTTCTTCTTTTTGGCGTTTGCTATATTTCTTCGGGCCTTTACCCAATTCCTGAACGCCGATCAAAAATAGCATTACTTTTAAATCGGGAAAATCCGAGTCAAATTCTTTTGAAATCTTTTCCTGTAAAACTTTCCACTTGGCATTAATCTCCGACGGCTTCATATCCTACAAAGATAGTGTAAAATGGTGTAAGCCTTAAGTAAAAGCTTTGCGGTTTTAACATTAAAGCTTGAATGATAATTGTATTTTTAGTTACATTTATAACCTATGGATACGAATATCAATAAAACAATTCAAGCAGGTTTATTAGCTTACGGCATGTCGGGTAAGGTTTTTCATGCACCCTTTTTGCAGGAACACAGCGGTTTCAATTTAAAAGCTATAGTAGAACGGAGCAAAAAAAATGCGGTTAATGATTACCCAAATATTACAAGTTACAACAGTGTTGATGAACTTTTGAATGACGGGGAAATAGAACTAGTGGTAATTAATACACCAAACAACCTACATTACGAACATTCGAAAGCCGCATTAAATGCACATAAACATATCTTGGTTGAGAAACCTTTTACAGCAACAACAGCACAGGCAAAAGAACTCTTCGAATTGGCCGATAGTGTTGGCAAACAGATTTTCTTTTATCAAAACCGCCGTTGGGATAGTGATTTTAGCTCCGTAAAAAAAGTAATCGAAAGCGGTAAACTGGGTAAACTGATTGAAATGCATCTACGTTACGATCGTTACCGCAATGTAATCGGGCCAAAAGCATTTAAAGAAAATCCGGTAGAAGCCAGTGGCCTTCTGTACGATTTGGGTCCGCATCTTTTAGATCAGGTGATCAGTTTGTTCGGCAAACCGCTGAATTTCCATAAAATTCTGGGTAAAAATAGGGTAGGAACTTTGGTTGATGATTATTTCTCGATCCAGTTAAGTTACCCTGATAGCGTAAATGTTTTTGTAACCTCTAGCATGTTGGTGGTAGATCCACAGGCAGCTTTTGTGTTACATGGTGTTGATGGAAGTTTCATTAAACAAAGGGCCGATATCCAGGAAGAGCAGCTATTGGCCGGTATGAAACTGACGGATGAAGGTTATGGTATAGAAGCTGAAGGTAAAGATGGCTTATTAACCACTATTGATACTGATGGAAATAAAACTGAGGAAATTATTAAATCGGAAGTAGGAAGTTATCTGCCACTTTTCGATGCCATTTATCAGGCAATAAGTAACAATAAACCCTATCCGGTTACCCGCGAAAATGTTTTGACGCAATTAGAAATTATTGAAAGTTAAAACAAAATCCAATCTGTATCATCCTTTAAATCTGTGTAATCTTTTTTATGAATTCCCTGCCATTCGCCTACCTGATCCCTATTTTCCTGATTGCCCTATACCTTATTCTTAAAAAAAAGAAGGCCGTTATTGAACCCTTAACGGATGTGGATAAAAAAATACTGGATGATTATGTGGGTTATTACCATAATCTCGATTCGACGGACAAACTTCGATTTGAACAAAAAGTAGCTTCATTTTTCAGTACGGTTAAAATCGAAGCAGTAGGATTGGAAATGACCACTTTGGATGAATTGTTGATTGCTTCGAGTGCAGTGATCCCGATTTTTGGTTTCGACGATTGGCAATACAAAAACTTAACCAGCGTTTTATTGTATCCGGATACTTTTAACAAAGATTTTCAGTTTGAAGAGGGTGGGGACAGAAATATCATGGGCATGGTGGGCACTGGCTACATGAACGGGCAGATGATTTTATCGCGTTCGGCCCTGCGTCATGGTTTTTCAAAAAGTGCCGGAAAGGAAAATACAGCGATACATGAATTTGTACATCTTTTGGATAAATCTGATGGTGCAACAGATGGTGTGCCTGAGAATTTACTTGCTCACGAATATACTTTGCCCTGGATTAAAATGATGCATGAGGAAATGGAAAAAATTGAAGATAATAAATCAGATATCAATCCTTACGCCATCACCAATCAGGCCGAATTTTTTGCTGTGGTTTCGGAGTACTTTTTTGAAAAACCTGAGCAGTTAAGGAATAAACATCCCGAATTGTACTTTCAATTAAGTCGCATTTTTGCGCAACAGCCAGCAGGTTAAAATGATGAATTACCGAATGAAAATATTTTTAACGATTATCTGTGGTTTAGTTTCGATTGGTGCTTTTGCACAGAAAACCTTTGTACTAAGGCAAAATTATCCAACAGGTTATAAATACGATTTTTCGATCACCTCCGATCAGATCATTAATCAGAAAATTGATGGTCAGGATGTTCATTTAACCCAAAATATAGGTACAGATTATACTTTTGATATTACCGATGGCCATAGCGGTGAAAAAGATGTTAAAGTAACTTATAACAGGATTTTTATTAAATCTGTCGGAATGGGCAATACGATGATATATAATTCGGATGATCAGGACAGTACCAAAAAAAATCCTTTCGGAGGTTTAAAGGGGGCATCTTTTTTTATGATTGTTACACCTAGTGGCAGCATTAAATCAGTAGCCGGGATCGATAGGATGCTCGACAATATGGCGGTAAAGATGAGCAACGATACCAACGAGATCAAGCAGATTAAAAATGAATTGGGCAAACAGTTCAGCGCTGAGGTGGTAAAACAGACCATGGAATCGTCGTTTAAAATTTACCCGGATAGGGCGGTTAACATTGGCGATAGCTGGACGGTTGATACCAAAATGCAGATGAGTATGCCCATTGAAACGATAACACAATACACCCTGAAGGAAGTAAAAGATGGCATTGCCATACTGAGCGTAAAAGGTACATTGATATCGAAAGGTAATTTTGAAGCCATGGGCAACAAAATGGAAACCGATTTAAGTGGAACCAATTCTGGAGAAACCTCCCTGGACATTAAAACGGGTATTGTGCTCAACAGCCACCTTCGTATTGAGTTATATGGCAAAATGAAATCGATGGGAAAAGACATTGATTTCGAAATGCAGGGCATTAATAAAATTGTAGGGAAAGAGATTAATTGATTTATTGGACCTAGACCTCGCAGGTTTGATCCGGAGTTTGCCGTCTAAAAACCTGCGAGGTCTTTTTATGAAGTTACAAGCTTCCCGTTAACGCCACCAAAAATTCCGTCGGAATTTCGATATGCGGAATATGGCCGCAGGCATCAAATTCGATAATTTTAGCCCCAATAATTTTGGCCGCCGTTTGTTTCCCTAAAAGTCTATACTGGCCATGAAGTGCCTGTTGATCTGGCGTAAGCAATCCTTTACCCACAATGGTTTTATCTTCCTTACCGATAAACAAAACGGTAGGCACCTTTAAATTCTGAAATTCATATACCACAGGCTGTTCATAAATCATGGTATAGGTTAATGCTGCAACTTTTGCCCATCGGGGATAATCGGAACTATTGGTTACACCTCCGGCAATATTTACCAGGTATTCGTAGTCTGGTTTCCAATAGGTAAAGTAAGAGCCCTGATAATATTTGCGAACACTTTCTGCCGTGGTTTTAAGCTCTGTTTGGTATTGCTGTGCCGTGGTGATGTAAGGAATAAAAGTTTTATAGTCTTCTAGTCCGATAGGATTTTCGAGTAAGAGCTTTACTGTCGTTTCAGGGTACATTAAAGCAAAACGGGTAGCGAGCATACCGCCCATGCTGTGACCTAAAACAACCGTTTTCTGAACGCCCAGTGTATCTAATAACCTTTTATTCCAGGTTGCCATTTGATGGAAACTGTAATGGATAAATGCTTTGGATGATTTGCCAAAACCGATCTGATCGGGTACAATAACGCGATAACCGACATTGGTTAAAGCTTTAATTACGTTTGTCCAATAATAACCGCCAAAATTTTTACCATGAAAAAGGATGGCTGTTTTTCCATTTGCATTGGCCGTTGGCGCAACATCCATATAAGCCATTTTAATATCCTGACCTTCGGTATTAATGGGGAAATATTTAACCGGATAAGGATATTTGACATTATCTAAAGTGATAGAAAGGGTATCTGTTTTTTGTGCGTGTACATGGCTAAAAACGAATAGGCTAAGGGCAAATAAAAGGAAATATCTTTTCATGATAGGGTAATGATTTAAAACTAAAAAGCTAATTGGCCCAAGTTAAACTTTTGCCAATTAGTTAGCTTAAAAATCATGCCCTTTTTACATAAGGTGAGTACAGATGTTTTATAAAAATCCTTTTAGGATCTATTTTTTAAACATTTGCTTCAGGTATTTTATAGGCATTTGAACTTTAGTCCCATCTGAAAAATTGCCTGAAATGTTTTCAATCTTAACATTCTGTATTGAAAAATCAGTATTTTCGTAAGTATTGATTACGAAATTTTCAATGCTGTTTTTCTCATCTCCCTCAATATCAATTGATGAGTTTTTACCTGCAATATTTAAAATCTTGTAATTGAAGTTACTTGAATTAAATGCCGCACTATCCAGATTGATGTTTAATTTTTTAATTTCGGTTTGGTTAATTACCCTGGTAATCTTTCCTTTTGAACTAAATGTTATAGGTGAACCAAATGTTAGCAGTCCTGAATTTTTAATATTAATACTTAAACTATCTGTTTTTGCAGTTAAAGTGAGATTAGCAGAATTATTCAGGTTAAGTTTATTAATGTTAGCACTATATATTAAAATAACTACTCCATATCGATAACGAACTTTTTTGCTTTCCTTACTATCAAAATTGATCTGCAATGCACCTTCGTTATTTACACTTACATTGATGTTTTCTTTCATGTCAGCAGGTATCTTTACACCATTTACTGTGCTTTTAATAAAATGAAGTTCAATGTCATTTCTTTGTGCATCTGGAATGTTAACAGTGGTGAATGAAGTTTTAATTGGAATCGAAATTTTATCCTGACTCACCTTATTAAAAGGTTCTGCATTTATTTCCTGTCCGTCTACAAAGGCATCGTCGTTTGAGGGCATATAATTTATCTTAACATTTACGGCCACAACTATTATTGGAATTATAATTAGCAGCACCGCAAGGCTGGCTAATAATTTGCTACTTGTTTTCATATCCTTAAGCGTTAAAATTTTCTTTTACAAATGTTTCATATTTGCTTTTTAGTTCATCAAAGCCAATATTCAATAAATAAATATTCCTGAATACTACCGGAAGCTCATCATCCATAAACAGTACTTTTCTATAATTCTTTACATGGTCTATCGCATCATCACTGACGAAAAAACCGATGCCCCTTTTATTGTTGATGATGTTTTTGTTCTGTAGCAGTTCATATGTACGCATAACCGTGTTTGGGTTTACCTCAAGCTCAACCGCCAATTCTCTAACTGAGGGTACTTTTTCTTCGGCTTTCCATTTTCCGAGCAAAATATGTTCACAAACATACTCTGCTATTTGAAGGTATATTGCCTTATTGTCTCTAAATTCCATATCTATACCTTTTTAAATTAAACTTCTTTTTCTTTAAGGCGGAAGTAAGTAATCGCCCAAATAATGATGGTGATTATCGTAGTTGTCCAAAAGAATGTGGTAATTGCAAAATCTTTTTCGTCAAAGCGCGTACTTTTGTAATTGTGCATTTTACCTGTAGCCAACCAAGTACCAATTTTGAATGTTAAGAAAATTACAAATGAACAAAAAGCAGTTATTGTTACAGCTGTTTTGATGTAATGAAAGTTGTTAAAATAAACTGATCCTAAAAGGAAAATACTGGTGATTAAAAAAGGGCTTACGAATAAAAATTTATACTCCTTTTCTGATGTTAGATCATCAAAAATAGAGCTAAAAAACACAGGACTAAGTTTGTCTGTATTGTAATTTATTGATTTCTGGTTTTCCCATATATTGTTGATATAGTGAACAAATATTTTGTCGACAGTATAAAAAATAAGAAGATAGGATACTAAACTGATAACTGCTGTAAAAAATACGCCACAAAGAAATTTCTCTGTAACAGATGCTGGAGTCATTAATTCCATTATTGCCTTTGGCTTTTGACCCAAAACACTGAAATATGTACTTGATTCTATTGAAATAAATAGCGCTCCGACCATTAAAAATATTGGTAATCTAAAGCCCAGTTGCGCATGTCCGTTCTTATCCCAGCCGAAATGTGCGTTGTCAAACCGTGGGAAATTAAAGAGGTAAAACCCAACAATAATCGCTGTTAAAACAACTAAACTCATCAGGTAAATTTTTCCGAAATCAAGCCATTGTCTTCTAAGCAATAAGCCAAATCGATTGATATTAAATGTGTTGTTCATCGCTTAACTGAATAAAGGTTTAAATTTGATTTTTTCTGCAAGTATGGCATTAAAAAGGAGTTCCATATCCAGTTTGCTTTCTTCCTGGTGATAGTTAGGCAATACCGCATTGTAGCCTGAAAGGGATGGTTCTGCGTAGATAATGCTGTCATCAATTTCCTTTACTTTTTTGAAAGTTAACTTAGCCGTAATTTCTTCTACAGTAGCTTTAAGTGCGACATCATTTTCATCAAGCATAATTACGGTATCGATCAGGTTATCCAGATCCCTAACCTGATGCGTAGAGATGATGATGCAACGTTCATCGGTCATGGCCGAAGCCATAATTTTTCTAAATTGTGCTTTAGAAGGAATATCCAATCCGTTCGTAGGTTCGTCCATAATCACCAGTTTGGCCTGCGTGGCCAATCCGAATGCAATAATGACTTTTTTCTTTTGTCCATAACTCATATTGATGAGTTTCTGTTCAACGGGGATGTCGAATTCTTTAATCAGATCAGCGAAATAAGCGTGATCGAAGTTTTTATAAAATGGCGCATTTGCCTTTAAATAAGCATCTATTTTTACCGAAGGCAAATAAAATTCTTCCGGAATAAAGCATATCTGCTCTAAAAGCGCGGGCTGCCGCTTAGCTGGGTTATAACCCATCACATCCAGAGAGCCACTCTGCGCATAAACCAAACCTGCGAGATTTTTTAGCAAGGTGGATTTACCGGCACCATTTTTTCCAAGCAAACCGTAAATATGGCCGTTGCTTAACCGCATGCTCATATTTTTAAACAATGGCTTATGCTTGCTGTAGCCAAATTTAAGATTGTTAATACTGATCATTTCTACTGTATTAGTTAAATAATACACTAATGTATGATGTAGTTTGGTAAACTCCAAATTTTTAGGGAAAAAAGTTTAGCGTTGAGCGAATAGGGGTTAGCGTTTTCACGCCATCGCTCCGCGCACTACGCCATTAGAAGGTAAAATCTCCGTTTAATACTTGTTGCATTAAAACTTCCTTAATGTGTAGATTGTATGTTTGTAGTACATGGATAACATATGGATACAAAATGGGCTTATCTGCTTAGTCGCTTAGCAATCGGATTAAGTTTTTTCGGACATGGCTTGGTGCGTTTGCCAAAGCTTGCAGGTTTTAGTAATTGGATGGTTGGTCAGTTTGCTAAATCTTTCCTGCCAGATACATTAGTGATTGCTTTCAGCTACATTTTGCCTTTTGCCGAATTGCTAGCTGGATTAATGATCATTTTAGGCTTATTTACCAAACAAGGTTTATTATTAGCAGGTGTACTTTGTTTAACCCTGATTTTTGGTTCAACAACAATAGAAAATTGGGACTCATTACCCACACAACTTATCCACGTAGCATTTTTATCGGTGTTACTCGCTTACTTACCGCATAACAGTTATGCGGTTGATAAAATCATTAAAAAATAATTATGGACTATAGAAAAATTGGCAACTCAGATTTAGAACTTTCGGTAATCACTTTTGGTGCCTGGGCAGCAGGTGGCTGGATGTGGGGAAGTACAGATCGTAACGACGCGATAAATGCAATTAAAGCCGGATACGATATGGGCGTTACTTCAATTGATACCGCACCAATTTACGGGCAGGGTGATAGTGAGGAAATTGTAGGTGATGCCATAAAAGGTATTTCGAGAGATAAATTACAATTGGTAACCAAATTTGGTATGCGTTGGGACCTTTCCAAAGGCGATTTTGGGTTTAAGAGTAAAAATAACGATGGGAAAGAGATTGATATTTATAAATATGCAGGTAAGGAAAGTGTGATTTATGAATGTGAGCAATCGTTAAAACGTTTGGGAACGGATTACATTGATTTGTATCAGATCCACTGGCCTGATGTAACTACGCCGATCAGTGAAACTTTTGAAGCCGTGAGCAGATTAATTGAGCAGGGTAAAGTACGTTATGCTGGCGTGTGCAACTATAATATAGCACAGTTAAATGAAGCAGATCAGATATTGGAAATTATTTCAAACCAAATTCCATTTAGCATGGTAAACCGTGGGGTAGAAGATGAAACTGTACCGTATTGTATCGAAAAAAACAAATCGGTTTTGGCTTATAGTCCGATGGAACGTGGTTTGTTGACTGGAAAAATGACCGCTGATTATAAATTTGAAGCAGGGGATCACCGTCAGGGAAATAAATTTTTCTCACCAGATAGCATTGAAAAAACAAACGCATTTTTGGCTAAAATTAAACCATTGGCTGACGAAAAAAATGCCACCCTATCTCAGTTGGTTTTACGTTGGACGGTTGAGCGTCCAGGCATCACCATTGCTTTGGTTGGTGCCAGAAACGAAAAACAAGCAGTTCAAAATGCTGAGGCAATAAATGTAAAATTAAACGCTGAAGAAATTCAGTTGATTGATAACGAATTAGAGAACGCTGGTTTTTAATATTCAACCGCAAAGAAAAGAGGGAAAGCGCAAAGAGCGTAGAGGATAAAGACTTGGCTTTATTTGCTTAAATACTCTGCGCCCTTTGCGGTAAAACAAAAGATTATATGTCGAAATTATTTTCTCCTTTTACCATAAAGGATGTAACCCTAAAAAATAGAATTGTTATTTCGCCAATGTGCCAGTATTCGGCTGTTGATGGCTTTGCCAACGATTGGCATTTAGTACACTTGGGCAGTCGTGCTGTAGGTGGTGCGGGTTTAATTATTCAGGAAGCTTCTGCAGTTACTGCAGATGGAAGAATTACTTATGCCGATTTAGGCATCTGGAAAGATGAACACGTAGATAAACTAAAACAGATTGTTTCCTTTATTCATAATAATGGAGCAATTGCGGGAATCCAATTGGCGCACGCCGGTAGAAAGGCGAGTTGTGAAGTGCCCTGGAAAGGGGGGGAACAGATTGCTGATGGTGAAAACAGCTGGATACCGGTTGGCCCATCGCCGATTCCCTTTAAGCAAGGGCAGGTTGAGCCACACGAATTAACAATATCAGAAATTCAGGATATTGTTTTTGCTTTCAGGGCTGCAGCAAAACGTGCATTAAATGCTGGTTATAAAGTGGTAGAAATACATGCTGCCCATGGTTACCTGTTACACGAGTTTTTTAGTCCTTTGAGCAATAAACGTACTGATATTTATGGTGGAAGTTTCGAAAACCGAATCAGACTGGTAATCGATGTTGTGGAAGCAGTACAATCGGTATGGCCAGAAAATCTGCCTTTATTTGTGCGTATTTCGGCAACAGACTGGACGGAGGGCGGTTGGAACGAAAACGACTCATTACAACTTGTTGCGGTGTTAAAAGACCGTGGGGTAGATTTAATCGATACCTCTTCGGGTGGAAATGTGCCCGATGCTTTTATTCCCGCCGGACCAAATTACCAGGTTCCTTTTGCCGATAAGATCAGAAATGAAATTGGTATTTATACGGGTGCTGTAGGCGTAATTGTGGAGGCGCACCAGGCTGAAGAAATTTTAGAACAAGGCAAGGCGGACTTAATTTTTATTGCCAGAGAATCATTGCGTGATGCCTATTTTCCTACACATGCCGCACAGGTGTTGGGTGATGATACCGAATGGCCAAACCAATATGTGAGGGCAAAGCGGGAAACGTTTAAGAAATAACAAGCGAGAATAAATCACCATAAATCGTCATTGCGAGTCCAATTTTTCATTGGAGGAAGCATTCTTAATGCACTTGCTATTGGCAATAGTTTTAAGATTGCTTCCCCGAAAAGTCGGGGCAGGCAGTGCCCCGCAATGGCGAATTTCTATAAATTCTATCATAGTTTCAACCTAAGCCACCTAAATCCGCTCATGTTCCTACAATTGCTTTCCAAAAAAATGTTAAGGTGACTTTTCTCCTAATAGAAAAATTTACTTGCATTTAAAATGCTCTTATCATTATCCTGCAATATGCAATTTGGATACGTCGTATAACCCGTCCACATTAAAGCCTGTGGATTTTCATTTGTTGGGTGTGGCAATCCAAAAGCGTGTCCCAATTCATGACCGGCTCCACCGATCCATCGTGGAACAGCTTCAGTCATTTGACCGGTTAAGCCTTTCAGGTCGTTTTCGGGCATGGCCGTAAAGCCCAGCGCGCCGGCACCAGTTGTTCCTGCGGCATCAACATAAACCAGGTAGATGTATTTTGTTTCATCATAGCTGCTTCCTAATAAAGCTTTAGCATCATTTTTTGCATTGGCGTAAAAATAAAATTGTGCATCGCCTGTATTTCCATTTTGAGCATTAAACCATGCTGCCGCATGCGAACTCTGCATGGTTTCTACGAGCATATTGTTATTGATATGAAAAGTTTTATTGCTCCCCAAAGTTGTTTTATACCATGTTGTTAATTGTGTAATGCAATAACCCGCAGCTTCGGTATAGGTTTTATTCAATGATCGATCAGATGGAACAATATATACTACCCTTACACTTAAATTGGCCGGACTTGGGTTTGGACCTGTAAAAGTTGTTGGCGTATCCGTATCCATTTCGTCACTATTTTTTGAACAGGATATTAAACCAAATAGCATAAATGTACCCAATACAAAGATTCTGAAAGGTGTTTTCATAGCAGATTTGTTAGTTAATAATTGGTTGATCTATCTTTTTAACAGTCAATTGCTTAGATATGTTTGGTCGGTGAATCTTTTCGGTTGCTTTGGATGTATAAAAAAAAGCGGGACCGATCTTGTCGATCAGTCCCGCTATGGTAATTTCAGCCTTAACTGAATTAAATTATTTTACCAGGGTAAAAGGAACATACAAACCAAAAGTGATGTTTCTTCCTGTATTGTAAACACCCAGGTTAGGATTCTCCTGATCAAAACGACCTGGTTTAAACCTGCTTAAAGCATCATAATATTTCTGGTTTAACAAATTATTAGCAGATACCGATAATTTAACGGGTTGTTTACCCAAGTTAAAGGTAGCACCGATTCCTGCATTTAACAAAGTATAACCACTGGTTGGTGTTTCGAAAACATCATCTACACGGGTTTGTTTAAATGCTGAATTAATACCAACAGAAAGATAAGCATTGTTTGTTCCTTTAAGTTTTGGCTCAAAACGCAGCTCATTCCTCAAAGTTCCGGCAGGAATAAACGAAAGTGGCCTATTTAATGTATTATTTTGTGCATGTACATAGCCAAAAGTATTTTCGAAGTGGATAAATGGAACGGGGTGAATGGTTAAACTCGCTTCAGCACCATAAAGGTTTGCATTTACCTGTCCGTAGCGGTAAACATCATAAAGTGTACCGTCAGCTTCTCTTTGTTCGCCATTATTTGAAGCATAAATGTAATTGTGGATGTAATTGTTGTAAATGCTGGCACTTGCGCTTATGATTTTTCCTTCATATTCTAAAGCAGCATCTACCTGGTAACTGCGCTCAGGACTTAAACCAGAATTACCGATTTCATATCTAAAAGTACCTTCATGTACGCCATTCGAACCCAATTCTGCTGGATTTGGTGCCCGGAAAGCAGATCCTGCATTGGCTTTAAAGTTTAATTCATCGTTAAACTGGTGCGTAAAACCTAATGCGCCACTTACATTAGAAAATTTATTTTTGAAAGGTGCAAAAAGTTCCTCTCCATCATCAAACAGTTGTTTTCCATTATTTTTTCTAAAATCGTAACGGGCACCAATGCTAAATGTATTGTTCTCCCAATTTTTCTTTGCAAAAGCAAAAACACCTAAACCAAAAGTATCGTAGGCTGGAATTAAAAATTCTGTTCCTTTATTTTGGCTGTGTGCATCATCTACACTTAACCCAAAAACGGGTTGCCATCCATTGGTTTCGTGGATATAGTATTTTAAATCAGCGTTGTAGGTCTTAAGATCAAAGAATAAAGCCGGATCTGGTCCATCCAACTCTCGGCGTTGATTTTGTTGATAGCCAAAATCTGCTTTCAGGTTACCATTGCCAATAATGAAGTTATTGTTTAACGCAATTTTAAAGTGGCGGATATCCTGACGTGGATATTCTAAAGTGCGATTTTTATTATCATCGCTCGTAAATGCGCTACCATCTTCTTTAACAAAATTACCGTTATCATCTAAAGTTGGTTCATAAAAACCAATGTTGTTGCGGAAGCTGGAAACATTTAAATGTGTGTAACCCCAACTTTTGTTTAAACCCACCATTCCGCTTAAATCGGTTTCATTAAAACCAGAGTTAGGGAAATATCCGGTTGGTGTTTTAAAAGAATAAGCATTTTTATAGGTTCCGCGCGCTCTCCAAACAAAGCCATTTTCATTTCCATTCAACATTAATGAGTTTGCGCTAAGGCCATTGTTGGTAGAATAATTGGTAATAAATTCACCTTTAATTTGTCCTTCAGGCGCCGAACTTGGTTCCAACAAGTTAATTACACCACCAAGTGCATCAGATCCATACATTAATGATGCTGCGCCACGTAAAACTTCCACCCGGTCTGATTTAAACTGATCGATTTCGATGCCATGCTCATCACCCCATTGCTGGCCTTGTTGTTTGATACCGTCATCTAAAGTTACAATTCGATTATATCCTAAACCCCTGATTACAGGTTTTGAGATAGATGGACCGGTAGTAATTTGCGATACACCAGGTATTTTGGTCAACGCATCTATTAAATTGGTTGAAGGCTGTAAAAGTTGATCTTTCCCGATAACCGCTGATGAGGCACTATTTCTTTTGCTCGTACTGCTAATTAAACTCCCTGTGATCACAATTTCTTTGGTTTCTATTGCTGTGGGCTGTAAAGAAAATTCTAAACCGGTAGCATTGGCGAAATTTACCACTTGCGTAGCAGTTTTATAGCCTACGTAGTGTACTTCAACCAGGTAGCTTCCCTTTGATGGAAGGTTGTTGATGGTAAATTCCCCATCATTGTTGGTTACGGCCGAAATTTTTAAATCTGGTATAAAAATGGTTGCACCAGGCAATGTTTGTTTGGTACCGGCATCAATAACCTTACCTTTTATATCTTTTAATACGGCAGCGAAAACGGTGCTGCTCAATAATGTATATAGAATTACCAAGCCAATAAGCTGTAATTTTTTCATGTGTTGTGTGTAAATATAAATGATCGGAAAGCCAAAACAACAGCTTCTCTGGAGCTTGTTTTAGTTTCTCAAATAAATAATTTGGTTCAGCGCGAATGCGCTATAAGAAAAAAATTAGGCTAAAGGGGGACCGCGTAAGCAGGTACGCTTTATTTCGGTAAAGGCATTTTTTAATGTAGGCTCAGTACGGCTGAAAATTTTTGCCGATAGGAAAATCCTGTAAATGTGATGTGTCTGTACGTAATTTTTCTCAAAACTGGCATTACAGATTAAACAAGTATCGCCGTGGGATTGAACGTGACTAACATGTTTGCAATGTGCTTCTTTCTGGATAATTGGCGCAGGTGCGTGATGATGAAGAACACTCCACGGAGTTAGGGCAATAGCAAATACAATCAGCATAAATGCCGATAAATATTTCTTTATGTTTTGCTTATGCTTTTTCAACAGCCCAAAAGTAGTAATTCCTAAGCAATTATATATATTTACAAAGTAACATTGTATTTAGGATGTTATAACTTGGCATTTAATCAATGGTTTAGCTTAAAATGCCAGGTTTAATCCTTTAGAAAAGATTAATTTAGGTTAACGATCATTAATAATGTCAATATTTGAGTGGTTTTTTGAAAAAGACAATCCTGGATCTACAGGTAGCATAGAAACCTATCATCATAAATTATATTGGCCACGAATCTGGATCATTATTGCTGGCACAGTTGCTTTAGTGGCAGTACTATTTTTTATTTATTACGTTACTTTTAATCGGTTCAAAAATTTTGAAATGGCAGAGGCCTGTTTAGCTGTTTTGTTTGGCCTAGCCTACTTAGTAACCAGCTATTACATTTATATTAAACCAGATTACGATAATATGGGGTTTTTAGGTTTTATCGATAACCCGTTTAAGTACACTGACGATGTGAACCGTTTCATGATGTTTTTTCAGGCATTTTTACTTCCTGGAAAAATTATTTCAATACCAATTGTGAATATGTTTTCGTTATTCTTTATAACAAATAGAACCAATAGTTAATGAAGATTATCAGAAAAAATATATTCAATATCCTATTTATCGTTATCCTGTTGTTAATTGTTTTTGTACCGGATGCGAAGGCTTTTTTTATTAAGGGACTAATGGAAATTGGCTTTTATAAGCCAAAGGTCGAAACCCCTATAGAAAATATTGCATCGCTTAACGGCATCCAGTTTAAGGATGTGAAAGGAAAACTGGTAGATCTGGGCGATTTAAAAGGTAAAATTATTTTTCTTAATTTCTGGGCCACATGGTGTCCGCCATGCAGGGCAGAAATGCCTTCGATCAGCAAATTGTTTAATCAGTTTAAAGATGATAAAGATGTTGTTTTCATTTTTGCTGATGCGGATGGTGACCTCATAAAATCAGCTAATTTTATGGCTGAGCGTAAATATTACATGCCTGTATATAAGGTGGAAAGTAATGTGCCTGAGCAAATATTTACAGGTTCTTTACCCACAACAGTCATTTTTGATAAACAGGGCCGATTATCTTTCAAGCACGAAGGCGTGGCCAATTACGCTGATAAAAAGATTATTGATTTCCTTAATAAATTAAAAGCTAGCAATTAAGCTTGCCACCCAAATTATAATTTCCGACCGACCGCGTGCAAAAAAATCAAAGTGTGATATACAAATGATATTTATAGTTCTATTATATGTAGCTAACTACATATATTTGTTGAATAATAATTAACAATGCAAAGCGGATTTAAAATTGAGCGTTTAGATAATCATTTCTGTAATGAGATTATCGGGTTAATTCTACCCATACAACAAATAGAATTTAATGTTGATATCGATCTGGCAGCGCAACCAGATTTACTGGATATAGAACACCATTATGATGGTTCTGGAGGAGCATTTTGGGGGGCAAAATTAAACGGTGAGCTCATCGGTACCATCGCTCTGATTGCTGTCCCTTCTCATCGCGCTGGTACAATCAGAAAAATGTTTGTGAAAAAGGAATTTCGTGGTAAAGAATTCGGCGTGGCACAAGCTTTATTGAAGACGCTGTTAACCTACTGTGCAGACAACAATCTGAATACAGTATATTTGGGTACCAAGGATATATTACAGGCAGCCTGCCGCTTTTATGAACGTAATGGATTTGAACAAGTTGCAATTGAGGATTTACCGGTTTATTTTCCACGAATGGCCGTCGATAATGTGTTTTATGGCTTGGAATTAAAATCTAACTAATGAAACAAAATGTAATTGATGCTTCTGGATTATTGGCCATTTCTACACGTTTACAAAGACTGAGCGATCAGATCCGTAAAGATGGTTTACTCATTTACAAAGCTTTTGGGATCAATTTTCAGCCCAAGTGGTTCCCTGTGCTCTATACTTTGTATAAAAAATCGACCATGAGTGTGGTTTCACTTTCAGAAGAAATTGGTTATGCCCATCCATCTACCATCAGTTTATTAAAAGAGCTGGAGAAAGAGAAGTTGATCCGATCAAAAAAAGATAAGGTTGATACCCGTAAACGTTTGGTAGCGCTAACAGAAAAAGGTTCATCACTTCTGGCCACTATGGAACCCGTTTGGGAAGTAATTATTAAAGCAACTGAAGAGATTACCAATACCGAGAATAATCTGATGAAAGCCATTAACGAAGTTGAAGCAAGTTTGCAGGAAAAGAGTTTTCTGCAAAGGGCTGAAATTTACATTAAAAAATGATTGCGTGACTGAATCACGAGGGAAGTTAACCAATGATTTTGTTATTTTTGCCCTCATGATTTCATTTTTCGAGGCTTCACTTAAGCAACTTTCCATCCACCATACAGGCAATAAGCTGCTTGAAGAGTATTATAAATTATCTGATGCTCCTTTAAAAATAGATGATGAAGTGCTAAGCAATCTGTTGATGCAGTATTTCTTAAAACCTTTCGAGAAGGTAAATGAAGTTTATCGGTTTTATCATCCCAATGATAATTTAGAACTTAATGAAGTATTCCATTTCGTTCACGAAATTTTCGAAAATAACGAACTTTTTCATGAGGATTCGCAACAATTGGCCAAACATTTATACGATGTAGCCAATCACCCCAAAATTAAATCTGGAGAATTGTATGTTGCTTATTTTGAAAAGGTACAGATCGAAGGGGAGCAACTAGATGTTGTGGGTGTTTTTAAATCTGAAACAAAGGATACTTATTTAAAGGTTTACCCAGAACAGGATGGCTTTAACGTAAGTTATGAGCAGGAAGCAATCAGCATTAATAAGTTGGATAAAGGCTGCTTGATTTTCAATGTAGACAGGGAAGAAGGCTATAAGGTTGTGGTATTGGATCAATCGAAAAGCAGTAACGATTCTGCCGTTTATTGGAAAGATGAATTCTTAAAGCTGAAGATTAGAAATGATAGTTATAACCAGACCAATAACGTTTTGGGCGTTTATAAAAACTTCGTCACACAGAAGCTGGATGATGATTACGAAATCAGCAAAGCAGATAAAATTGACCTTTTAAACCGCTCCATGAAATATTTCAAAGAAAAGGAAACCTTTGATATTGAGGAGTTCGGGAATGAGGTAATCGGTAATGCGGAAGGGATTGAATCATTTAAAAATTATAAGAAAAATTACGAACAGGAGTTTGAAAGTCCGATTGCTGATAATTTCGAGATCGCTGAATCTGCTGTTAAAAAGCAAGCCCGTGCCTATAAAAGTGTATTAAAGTTGGATAAGAACTTCCACATTTATATCCATGGTAATAAAGACATGATCGAAAAAGGTTACGACGATGATAAATCGATGAACTTTTATAAAGTTTATTTCAGAGAAGAGGAATAGGGTAGTCTTGAGTCTGTAGTCATGAGTCGACTTCAGACTCATGACTATGGACCAACTCCTCGGTCTGTGTCCCCACAGACCGAAATAAATTTCATTTGATAAGAGATTTCAATTTGATTTCTTAATACTTAAAGCATTGTTAACGTGCATTCTTATTGAAAGAAATTGAAATATATTTTCTATTTTAAATAGTGGAAAATAATATCTTCAAGCAAGATCGTAATTCAAAGATGCTTTTAGATGAAGTATATTTTTGGACAGATACAGTTAAAGATTGGAAGAAGATATTTTCTATCGATAAGTATAAATTAATTGTAATTGATACATTAAGAGAACTTGTAAATAGAAAAAAGATTGTTGTTTATGCTTTTGTAATCATGCCAAATCATTTGCACTTAGTTTGGCAAATGATCGAGTTAAATGGGAAGGAAATGCCCCATGCAAGTTTTAATAAATTTACTTCCCATCAAATTTTTCAGAACTTAAAGTCTTATCAATCAGATATATTATCGTTTTTTAAAGTGTCAGAAGGAGAAAGGGATTTTCGTTTGTGGCAACGGGATCCTTTGGCAGTTCTCATGGATACCGAAGATAAACTTGAGCAAAAAATAGATTATGTACACCTTAATCCATTACAAGAAAGATGGCAGTTGTGTGAGTGGCCGGAAGATTATGAGTGGTCGTCTGCGAGATTTTATGAAACAGGTATAGATAATTTTGGATTTTTAACTGATTACAGGGATGTTTTGTAAAGTTTCGGTCTGTGAGGACACAGACCGAAGGTAATGTCGACTTAAGAATAAGGCCCTGTGATTATGGACTAAATCCTTTGCTGTGCCTTTAGTGCCAAATATTGGTTAATCACATTAACAGTTAATTTTTGTGGAGGAGTAAGGATGGCTAAAATGCCATGTTTGTTGAGTTCCTTAACCATCAGTTTTTTCTCGTAGATAAATTTCTCGGCAATGGTTTTATGATAAATACCTTCTACATCCTTTGCGGGTTCCGTGCTCAATTCTTTTAGTTCGGTATTTTCGAAAAACACAACAACCAATAAGTGGTATTTGGCAATTCTCTTGAGATAGGGCAACTGTCTTTGCAATGCCGATAAGCTTTCGAAATTAGTAAAGAAAACCAGAAGACCACGTTGTTTTACCACCGAACGTATTGCGGAATATAATGCTTCAAGATTGCTCTCCAGGTATCTCGTTTTTTCTTTGTAAAGCACATTCATAATACTGCCCAGCTGTGATGCCTTACGGTCTGCCGGAACTACAGATCCGATATTTTCGGATATCGTAATTAAACCGGCCTTATCTTCTTTCAACATGGCTACTTTCGAAAGCGCAACGGTTGCATTGATGGCAAAATCTAATAAGCTTAATCCTTCAAAAGGCATCCGCATTACACGCGATTTATCAATAATACAGTATATATTCTGCGATTTTTCATCCGTATAAGTATTCACCATCAAACCGCCTTTTCTGGCAGTTGCTTTCCAGTTAATGGTGCGAATATCATCACCGCCAACATAATTTTTGATCTGGTCGAATTCGCTGCTTTGGCCAATTTTTCTGATTTTTTTAATTCCAAATTCAGTTAAATAGCGAGATACTGCCATCAATTCGTACTGCCCAAGGTTAATAAATGATGGATAAACAGGTAAGACTTTCGCGCCGTCAAAATTATAACGGCGATTAATCAACCCAAGAGGCGAACTGATATAGGTTCTGATAAATCCAAAATCGTATTCTCCGCGTTTAGTTGGTCGTAGATTATAATGGATTGATTTTATTTCGCCAGGCTTTAAATGAAGTTTAAAATCTTTGTCGCGTGATTGAAACTGAAAAGGCACTTCATCAATTACCCTTACATGTATACCAAATCCGTAACGGTTTTTAACCTCAATCTGTATCGGGTTGTCGTCGCCATTGCTCAAACGTTTCGAGGTGAATCTTTTGGCCTCAATACCCTGGATATTTCTGTACAGAATAAAAATATCGGTAAAAAATAAAACGACAACCACACCAGTTGCAATTTCTGGAATATCGCCCAGCCAGGCAAAAAAGAATTTCAGCAGAAAGAGCACAATGCAAAATCCCAAGGCCATAAATAAACGGTTACTTAGGAATAGATTGCTGTAATATTGCTGAAAGAATTTTTTCAAAATGAGTTAATTGCTTAAATGCTTAATCGGTTTATTGTTGAAACTGGTTAACTAAAAATTGCCAACTTCGAACTGAACATCATTTTCTGTTTACACAAGATATGACTGAAGAATACAGAATCAGAACTGCGGACTCAAAACTTACCTCGGTACTTCAATTTTTTTGATAATCTGATTAACAATATCGGTTGTTGTTAAACCTTCCATTTCTTTTTCTGGTGACAATAATATTCTATGGGCCAACACAGGGCCTGCAACTGCAATAATATCTTCTGGGGTAACAAAATCCCGGTCTTGAATGGCGGCAAAGGCTTTAGCGCTGTGTACAATTGCTAAGGAAGCCCTTGGCGAAGCACCCAGGTAAAGCGAAGAATTGTTACGGGTCTCGTTTACAATTTTGGCAATAAATTCTAAAAGTTTAGGTTCTACAAATAAATTGCGGATGATTGCCCTTGCCTCTTGTATCTGTTGAACAGATAACACTGGTTTTACTTCGCTTAGCAGGGTTTTATTTACCAAGGTATGCTGAGCCATCAGAATTGCCGTTTCCTCTTCTAAAGAGGGATATTTAACCTCAATTTTAAACAAAAACCTGTCTAATTGTGCTTCTGGTAAACGATAAGTTCCTTCCTGCTCAATGGGATTTTGCGTGGCCAACACCATAAAGGGCTCATCCATAATATAGGTCTGTCCATCTATGGTAACCTGACGCTCTTCCATCACCTCGAACAGAGCCGATTGCGTTTTTGCAGGTGCACGGTTAATCTCATCAACCAAAATAATATTGCCAAAAATCGGACCTTTCCTAAATTCGAAATCTCCCGTTTTGGTGTTAAATATAGGCGTTCCCAAAACATCAGAAGGCATTAAATCGGGTGTAAACTGAACCCTCGAAAACTGTGCATCTATAGATTTGGCAAGCAATTTTGCACTCAGGGTTTTAGCTACGCCGGGCACACCCTCAATTAGAATATGTCCATCGGCAAGCAAACCAACAATTAAGAAGTCGATAACCTGTTTTTGGCCTACGATGATATTTCCAAGTACATTTCTGATCTGATTTACCGCTGTATTAAGCGCACTCAAATCGGTACGTGGGTTAAACTGTTCTTGTTCCATTGCTTTGCGTATTTTTATAAAACTGTTCTATGCTTTCGTTTAAATTAATCAGTTGTGTATCGCTCAGCTCGCTCATTGTAGGCGTTTGTATAAAATGTCTGGTCAATGTTTTGGCCAGCGCTTCATTAATGCCGGTTTTTTCCATTAACAATTGCGCAAATTTACTGTCGATTTCGTTGGTTTTTAAGTAATACCTCGTTCTTAGATACTCCATAAAATAGTTGATTTTTTTTAAGCCAATATCCAAGTTGTTCCGTTCGTGATAGTAAACACTGCCAACTACGTTTACAAATGCCAGTGAAGAATTGGTAAACGGATCTGCTATAGGGATAATTCTTTGTCGGCGCTTAATATCGTAGCCTACAAAAATTATTAAACTGAAAATAGCCAGGTAATAAGCAAACTTGAGTTCGGGGTGTTTAAAGAATACCCTGAGCATATCGGTAGTGGCGTTCTTCTGGCCAGAAAAATATTCGTCGAAAATAACCTGTTTGTTGCCCTGTAGGTAGCTTAGTGTTTTTGCGGCATATTCTGCACCATATTTATTCAATAGGTTAAAATTGGTGTAAAATCCCGGCTCTGCAATCAGGTAAAGATTACCTGCGCCATAACTGTAACGGATAAAATTAGGCCGGCTGTCGGCATTTACACCAAGTACGGTCGTTTTACTTGTATCAATTTTGCTAAAATACTGACTGCCAATTCCGCGTTCAAAGCCATAATTTGCTTCGGTTTTTAAATTTGGATTGGTGAAATTTAAATTACTTCCCTCGGCCGACATTGAGGTTGAAGTTTGTATTTTAAGGTCTTTTTCTATTTTGCCCAGATCGTAACTGGCCATAAACACATCATTTCCGGCCTGCATGTATTTAACCATCTGCTCAAAATCTGTTTTACTGATTTCTGCCTTTTGCGCAACAATTAAATAAGCTGTTTTGTTAAATTTTTTGCCTTTTAAAGTGTTATAAATGGCAATTTTAGATTGTTGAACATTTGCTGCGGGTAAAATATCTTTTATCCTGTTGTACAAAATAAATGTTCCGTAGGGTATTTTATCCTTTGTAGCATAAGTTGGCGCCCAGTTTGTAGGCGTGGGCTTATTATACTGCGCAATTAGATAAACGATGATCAGGATAGCGCCGATAATCAGGTATATTTTGTATCCTTTCATTTAATCTGGCTGTTAAACTGGTTAAATGACTGGTTTATAGGGTCGAATTTTACTTCATCAATGGGGAAATCGCCGTACCAGATGTAATCAAACTGCAGCGTAAGCTTGCTAAAATCGTTTCTGAGTGCCGGTTTACTGATTTCCATCAGGTAATTATAATTCGTTTTGTCTGGTTGCCACTCGATGATTTCGGCATCGCTAAGCTGTTTTAAAGCCCTTAAATACAAAAGCCTAACCGCCAAACGAAATTTCCTCTCGGCCACCAGCCTTTGTAATTCCTGTTCATAATCAATCTCATGGATGTTCTCCGTCATCACATCGTAAGGCAGGATGGTTTCTTTAGATTTTCTCCTGAATATATTTTCGGCCCCAATGATCTTAATTACAATGTATAAAATCAACGCAACTCCGAGACCGATAAAAATATACCTTGAAAATGGGTTAGATGCTGCTCCCTGAAATAAATTACCGATCATATTCCAAAACCAAAGCCAAAATTTATCCCACAGTGACAGTTGTTGCTGGCCTATTTCATCGTATTGAAATTCCTTTTGTGTTTTGTAATCACTTATGGCATCTTTATCAAATTTTGATGGCGTAATTTTGGTGCTATCAACCTGGATTACCAAAGATTTAGCTTTGGGTTTAACGGCCTGCGCATTGCTGATTACCGGAATAAAAAACAAAACAGAAACAAGAAGATATCGGATTAAAGCACGTTGCATTTTAATATTCTTCAGGTCTGGTATCTATTGGTTTTTCTGTATTGCCAAAATTAGAAATCCGCTCCATCAATCCGGTATTTTCTTTCTGCTCAACTAAACTGAAGTAAGCTAAAGAAATGGTAATGATGGGTATAACGGTAAAAACTTGACATAAAGACTGTAGAACAGTCGTAATCATGGTAAGTGTTAACGACATGTGGGGTGTTTTGTGCGTAAACATACTGATCATATTAAACAAACTGGTGGGCAAAACCACCATACTCATGCAAGCGTAAACAATAATCCACACTACGATCAGTACACCAAAAGTAATCCAGAAATTATCTTTAACAATTTTGAAACTTCTGCTAAATGAGTAACCTAAAGATCCATTTTCAATTACCATAATCGGGAACATTATGGATACGAAAGGAAATAGCCAAAAGCCAGGTATAGCACAGCATACAAGGCCAACAATGAGCAACATTGTTAACAAGATGGAACTCCAGAAGACCCTGAAAAAGTAAAATTTGAAGTATCCCCAAACCTCATCTGTAGTTGGAGTTTGGTTGCCTTTCTGTACATAAATGGCAATATATGAAAGTATAGCAACGTTCATACTGGAGTAGGATACAAAGGAAAATAAAATAGAGAGAAAATATTCGAGGCCAAGTGATGAACCCAAACCTAATTTGCGTGGATTCCCTTCAATACCGAAATTGTTGACAATGTTCACCATTTTATATTGTTGCAATAACATGGTAAGCATGCTTGCCAGAACAAATAAACCACAAAAAGTAAAATATACTTTGATTAAGGGCTTAAAATTTTGGCGCATAAAGGTAAAAGTGTCATTAATCACCTGCCCGAAATCTCGTCTTTTCTTAAATTCTATAGCTGCCATGTTAATCTAGTGATGGTTGTTTGTTGTAAATTTTAATGGGGTAAATAAATACATACCAAATGATGAAAGCTGCAGATGATAACAGTATAAAAATGCTTAGCCATACAGGCATGCCGGTGTGTCGGGTAATAAAGCTTTCAAAAAATGCAGCAACGATAAAAATGGGTATCAGACCGATCACGATTTTTAATCCATCTTTTGCACCTTTAACCACAGATGCCATACGGGTATAGGTTTTAGGGAATAAAAAACTGTTCCCTAATATTAATCCTGCCGCACCTGCCAATACTATCGCCGATATTTCTAGCGTGCCATGAATCCAGATTACCAGGACCGATTGAAAACCTAAACCTTTGCTAAAAAAGAAATATTGAAAAGAGCCCAGCATAATACCATTCCTAAACAAAGAAACAATCGAACCGAATGAAAATATAATGCCCATCACAAAGGTGTATAGGGCAACATAAATATTGTTTACGCCTATTTGAAGAAACATCATAAACTCATTGTCCTGTTTATATACACCAAACGGATCGCCCTTTGCGATATTTTCGTTGGTCATGTTTACATAGCCATCGCCCATAATCAAGCGTACAAAAGTATCGTCGTACTTGGCTGATAAAGCACCAATCGCGCACGAAATCAAAAAAAAAGCAAGCGCATAATACACCTGTTTCCTATGTTGTAAAAAAATTAAGGGGAGTTCAGTTTTCCAGAAATGTATAAATCGATTTGATTTCTCTTTTTTATTTTTATAAACAGACTGGTGTAGTTTCGAAGCCAAGCCATTTAAATAGGCTGTGGTTTTCGAATTTGGATAAAATGTTTTTGAGTAGGCAAGATCGTTGGTTATTTCTATAAATTGATTGGCAACTTCATCAGGATTGGCCTGTTGCATGGAATCATAATGTTGCCATTTTTCCGAATTTTGTTTAACAAATAATGCTTCTCTCATTTAAGGCGTTACCAAATCTTGGGTTAAAATAGTTAAATTTTTATTGAAATGAAATTAACATCATTTTTCATTTCAATCTGTTCATTTGTAAATATAATGAGATGCAAAATCTTACATGGAAATATAAGAGATCTTTAGTTGAAAAAAATTAAAGATTGAGATACAGCAATTATCTTCAAAAAAAATTATGTTTGGCTTATGGATATCATCAAAATTAGCACCGCTCAAAATATTGATATTGATTATGAAATTGCCGGGCTTGGAGAACGGATAGCAGCACGATGTATAGATCTGGGTATCTTCCTGGTCATTGGCATAATTACTCTGATATTAATGGGTGTGGCACAAATGGCTATGTCGGGGAATTCGGCTCTTGTTATTCTTTTTATCTTCTTGGGCATTTTTGCTTTTTACGATCTGGTTTGCGAAATTACTATGGATGGACAAAGCCTTGGGAAAAAAGTATTACGTATAAAAGTAATTAGTATCGATGGTTCGCAGCCAAGTTTAGGTCAATATGTTTTTAGGTGGTTATTCAGGATAATCGACTTCGGTTTAGGTGGCGGTGTTGTGGCGCTGGTAGCTGTGGCGGTAACCATAAATCATCAGCGATTGGGCGATGTATTAGCTAAAACTACTTTAATTAAAACTAAGCCTAGAACAGCATTTACAAACGTAGCTTTTAGTTTTAATTTGCCTGAAGAATATGATCCGCAGTTTAAAGAAGTTTTGCATTTAAACGATAGAGATATAGAGCTCATTCACGAAGTATTGACAGGTTATTATCAAACCGGCAATGCCGATTTAATTTACGCCATGGCTGCTAAAACCAAAGCACATATTTTTGTAACCATTCCAAGTGGGATGAACGAATTGCAGTTTTTAGAAGCGGTGTTAAAAGATTATAATCACCTTACGGCTAATATGAGTGTTTAACTAAAAAACATTTTGTGCAGATAGCTGATCATTACAAAATTGCCGGTAACGATAACCAGTATTCTAAATATAAATGTACGCTGCTTAATGGGGAACGTGTACAACAAACCAGCTGTTATAAATAAGAATAGCAGTGGGATTGTTGGTGGGTAAAGCGACCAGCTTTTTGATAGATCGCCTTGAATAAGGGCGATTAAAGATCTCTGAAAGCCGCAGCCTGGGCAGTCGGATCCCGTTAAAGCTTTAAACGGGCAGGTGATTAAATGATTTTGCAGCCAATCAACAAAGTTGATTAAGCTGCAAAATATAAATATGATAAACATCCTGACTTAAACTACCGGTGGAGGGGTATCGTTAGGCGTATTTTGATTATCAGTTGGTTTGTTAAATGGATTGTTTTGGCTGTTGAACGGGTTATTTGGATTGTTGAAAGGATTATTTCCAAAACCGCCATTTTGTGCTTCTGCAGCCGACGGACCTAAATATGTTGCCGGACCGAAGCCTAAAATTGGCCAAAATATAAATGGAAAGATTACTAAGCCAACAGTAAAACCTTCTGATTTACCAAAACTTTTACTTACTAAATTGTAAAGCCAGATTGCAAATACAATATTAACACAAGGGATAATTAACCATAAAATCCAGATCATTGGTTTACCAACAATTTCTAATAAAATGATTAAATTGTAGATCGGAATAATTGCCGCCCAGCCTGGTTTGCCAGCTTTTTCGAATACTTTCCACATGCCGACAATTAGTACAACAATTATCGCCAGGTAAATAATTCCGCCTACTGCGCCAATACCTGCGGCTAATCCGCCTCCTTCATACTCATTCATAATTTTTTAATGTTTTTAAGGTGATTAATTTAAATAGTTAATCTAAAGTAATTTTTTTAATTTAAAAACAGAATAAATAAGAGGGTAAATTATTTCAACACATCAGCTACTTTTGTTGATAACGCGCTGGCCCATTCAGCATACATTTTACCGCTTGGGTGTAGCCCGTCGCTGGCAACTAACGCGATATCTGTTGTTGCATTTCTAGATGCAGGCGTAATATTGGTATAATTTATACCCGCTGCAAGCGTAATTTCTTGGTTTGCAGCGTTAAAGCTATCAATTTCATTCGCAATGGTTTGAGGATTTCTTCCTGAGTTTTTGCCAAAAGGAGTAGCGCCCCAGTCGGGTATAGAAACCACAAAAACCTTACTTTTATCACCACCAGCAAAAGTAATTGCCGTTTGTAACAATTCTGCGAACTCTTTTTTGTAGGTAGTTATCGGGTAACCGCGATATTGATTGTTTACGCCGATTAAAAGCGTAACAAAACTATATGTTCCGCTTAGGGATTCTTTTTTTATCGCAGATTGCAGTTCGTCCGTAGTCCAGCCCGTAACCGCAATAATTTTGGGGTTTGCCACATTTTTACCTTTAGCCTTTAACAGGTTTTGAAGTTGATAGGGGAAAGACTCTGCTTGTTTAACCGCTTCGCCAATCGTATACGAATCACCAAGAGCCAGGTACGTATAGTCGCCACTTGCTGTTGGGGTTGTTACTGGCGTATTACTTGTTGGTTCAGTATACATGGGCGCTTGTTTTGTGCAGCCCGAAGTTAGCAAAGAAAATAAAATGACGTTCAATAAAATCTTCATAGTTCAATCTACGAAGTAGCTTTGAAGTTAGTTTTATTTTAATGCTGTAATGAGTTTCTGTCTAAAAGTAGCGTCTGTAATAATGCTGCCTTCAAACATTCCAAAATTGCGGTCGATCATTGCATTTTCTTTTTCGGTTAAATTATTAAAGAAAAATGCGCATGATAATTTAGATCCCTTTTTGTCTGTCGCATAAAAAGCATCTGTTAAAATAAATGCTGTTGATCCACCTTTTTGCCCCAAATGTTTAAAAACTGCCTGATTGCCTGGATTTAGCATTGGCCACTCCATAATCTGATCCAGTATCTGCTGAACTTCGGCCTTAAAATAATCTCTATTGTTAATCTTCTGCATAATGCTCACATAATCAGCAGTTGTTGAAGCCACTAATCTATCCGACCATATTTTTTGTAGCCTAAATGAAAGGTTAACGGGTTTAAAAGTTTTGATGAATGCAGAATCTGTTTTTAATCGGAGATGATTGCTTTCACATCGTTTCCTGTATTCATCCATCGGCATGGTTTGCAGTTGGGCAGCCCAAACATCCTCGCTAACATTTTCTGGTTTTAAACAAGTCATCAGCGCGCCAGCAGTGAAATAATAATAGGGGTTATGTTGTTTCAGCTTTAGGGTTTTAATATTACTGTTAATATTGGCTAAGCCCAGTAAATCTTCAAGGTATTCGGTATTGGCATTAGAGCTAAATCTAATCATACCTTGGGCAACTTGTAACAAAGAAACACGATCGCCCTTTTTCTTACTGATTGATTTCAGCCAGTTTATGTGCGCACCGCCATCTGTAGGAACATAGTATTTGTTGAGGTCACTTAACGGGATATTTTGTAGTGGATCAATTTTTTTAGCCGCAACCTGATTAGAAAATTCAATGGCAATAATAGTTTTAGCAGCACTAGCCAAGGGCATTAATTGGTTACCACTAAAATTAAGTACTTCTCTATTGTTCTCAACCAGTACTATCGATGCCTTTTTAGGATTATCCTTTATAAATTTGATTACTTCATCCAAATTCTGGGCAATAGCACTGTTCGCTGCAATAGCTAAAACAAATGTCAAAATGAACCTAACCATTAAATCAGCCTCATTTTAAAAAGGTTGGCGATATGGTTTTTTAACCTTCCTTTTACTTCCTCCATATCCAGTTGATAACCGAGTTCTTTTGCCAGAGAAGTTACTTCTTTATCATCAATACCGCAGGGAACAATGTTTTTAAAGTAATCTAGATCTACATTTACATTAAAAGCGAAACCATGCATGGTAACCCACCGACTACAACGAACACCCATTGCGCAGATTTTGCGGGCTTTGTCGTTGTCTGCATCTAACCAAACACCAGTAAAACCCGGGTAGCGGCCAGCCTCGATTCCATAATCTTTTAAGGTAAGGATAACGGCCTCTTCAAGCGTACGCAGATATAAATGGATATCGGTAAAAAAATTGTCGAGATCAAGAATAGGATAACCTACAATCTGTCCCGGTCCGTGATAGGTGATGTCGCCGCCGCGGTTTATTTTATAATAGGTAGCCTGTTTATCTTTTAACCCTTGCTCATCTAACAGCAAATTTTCAGGATGACCGCTTTTACCTAAAGTATAAACGTGTGGATGCTCGCAAAATACAAGATGGTTTGGGGTAGGTTTTTGAGTGTTATTAACGCGGTTTTCGGTTTTAATGGCCACCGTTTTATTCAATAACTCTTCCTGTTTATCCCAGGCTTCCTGATAATCCGTTAAACCCCAGTCTGTAAAGAGGGTTGGGGTTAAATCTGTTGCAATCACTTTTTCCGCTGTCTCGTTCATCTCATTATTTTTTAAGAGTTGCCTGCTACATAACCCAGCATATAACCATCTTTTGTTTTAAAATAATTTACAGCCAGCTCGCGGGTACCGCCAGGTAGCTCTACCAATGCAATTAATGTGCCTTCACTTTTTAATTTAAAAGGTTTGATATGGATGTGCTGTTTAAACTCCAGTCCTTTTTTTCCATGCCATTTATAAATTGCTTCTTTGGCACACCAGGCTACGTATAAACCGTCTGTATTATCGCCAATCTGTTTTTGGGCAAGTTCTACATCGTTCAAAAACTTATGTTTAATGCTTTTTATTTTATGTTTAATCAGTTCAATATCAACGCCAACCGGGTGGTCTTTACTAATCATCACCGCGGCATAATCGTAAGAGTGACTTAACGAGATATGATAATCGAAATTAACCAGGTAAGGCTTTCCATGTTCATCAAACTGGCAGTCGATATATTCGGTTGTGTTGAGCATCGTTCTCAACAAAAGTCGCGTGCTTAACCAATGCAGCAAACGTTTGCCACTATTTAACGAGGAAATGATATCATGTTCATGCTGCTTAAGCTGCAGTCCGGCCAACAATTCTTCCTCTGTTTCCTCAATTTTCCAAATTGCTAAAACAGAATGCTGATCAATATTTTTATTGTAAATTATTGGCATTGATTAAATTGGAGATTACATGCAAAATTATCTTAAATAAATGATAATTTAGGCCAAAAATACGTATAAAAATGATATTATCTGATAGCAGGATATTAGAAGAAATTGAGAAGGGAACAATCATCATTGAGCCTTTTAAACGCGAATGTTTAGGCACCAACTCATATGATGTTCATTTAGGGAAATATCTGGCTACTTATAAAAGCCGCGTGCTGGATGCCAAGGCACATAATGAAATCGAGCATTTTGAAATTCCGAAAGATGGGTATATCCTTCATCCAGGTACTTTATACCTTGGCGTTACGGTAGAGTATACCGAAACACATGGCCACGTTCCATTTTTAGAGGGGAAAAGCAGTACAGGCCGTTTAGGGATCGATATCCATGCCACAGCAGGTAAAGGTGATGTTGGTTTTTGTAACACCTGGACATTGGAAATATCGGTAGCACAACCTGTAAAAATTTATGCGGGTATGCCCATTGGCCAATTGATTTATTTTGTTGTGGAAGGTAAAATCGAAACCATGTACAACACAAAAGGTAACGCGAAATATAATAATAAAACTACCCGGCCGGTAGAAAGCATGATGTGGAAGAATAAATTTTAATGATTGTTAGTTGGTTTATTGTTTAAATCGGTCAACTGTAAATGTCATATTGTCAATTGCCAAAGCTGAATCGAATACTGCCAACTGATCATGATTGGTCGCTGCTTATGGCAGGAAGGTTTCATGACCTTTATAATTTTTAATATAAATCGGAATGACGAGAAGCATAATATCTGATCCAAATTAGATGTTTTGTTTTTGGAAACGAGCGTTACAGCCTTTTGGCGGGGAGTAGTCCCGCCATTCGCTATGGTCCCGATAGCAGAAATCGGGAGCCGCCGCTGTTGTCGGGTTTATGAACAGGGGGACTGTTTTTTGAACACTAACATGTTTTCTAAGCCCGATTGTCGTGAATGCCGATTTTTCATCGGCAGAAGCAAAAGCGGGACTGGAGTTGCCAGATGTTCAGGCCCCTTCATTTCCACGTCAATACAATAGTATCAGCAATATTTTTCTTTTGGGGAAACGAACGTTGTAGCTTTGGCGGCCTGTAGTCCCGCCATTCGCTGTGGTCCCGATAGCAAAAACCGGGAGCCGCCGCTGTTGTTGGGTTTATGAACAAAGGTCTGTTTTTTGAGCACTAAACATGTTTTCTAAACCCGATTGTCGTGAATGCCGATTTTTCATCGGCAGAAACAAAAGCGGGACTGGAGATGCCAAATGTTCAGGCCCCTTCATTTCCAAGTCGCCAGTATAAGTATACCTTCATATAATTATTTATTGCATTCGCTCTAAGCTATTAACTAAAAACTTAGAAGTAAATCTAAATTTCATGGTAACTTCATAAAAGTATGCTCAAGGTTTTGTACCTTGACGCGTATTTATTTGTACCTAACCACATGAAACCCAGAATTATTCTCTCACTTAGCTTTGTTTGTTTATTGATTGGCTTTGCCGCATTTAAAATGGATGACGATCCATTTAGTCAGCTCTTACAAAAATTCGAAGATTACACCAGTAAATACCCTCAAGAAAAAGTTCACCTTCATTTAGATAAGCCTTATTATGCCATTGGCGACGATATTTGGTTCAAAGCATATGTAATGAACACCAAAACCTCAGCACCCTCGGGCATCAGCAAAATTCTCTATGTAGAGCTGATCAACGAAAAAGATTCGCTTAAAAAAGTGGTAAAACTGCCAATAATGGGCGGCATTTCGTGGGGCGATTTTAAGCTCACAGATTCCTTGAGCGAAGGCAATTACCGCATCAGGGCATACACCAATTATATGCGGAATTTCGGCACAGAATTCTTCTTCGATAAAACAATTAAGATCGGTAATAGCTGGGCTAACAAAGTTTTTACAAAAACAACCTATAACTTTACCAAAGAAAACAATGCCGATAAGGTAAGCGCCACCGTACATTTCGAAGATAAGAATGGGGTAGCCTACAGTGAAAATGATATCAGTTACGATGTTCAGCTAGATTACCGTTCGGTAGCAAAAGGAAAGGTAAAAACCAGTTTGGCGGGCGATGCTGTGATCAATTTTACCAATAATCAATCATTTCAGAACAAATCAGGTAAAATTATTGCCACCATTACGCTTGATAACAAACAAAAAGTTGTTAAATCCATCCCGATTACCTCAACTTCCAATGATGTAGATGTTCAGTTTATGCCTGAAGGAGGGACGCTTGTTGAAGAGTTGCCACAAAAAGTGGCCATTAAAGCCATAAATGCCAATGGCCGCGGAGAAGATGTAGAGGGAGTTGTTGTTGACGAAGGCGGCGCAGAAATAACCAATTTTTCAACCAGTTATCTAGGTATGGGAAATCTGGTATTTAATAGCCAGGCTGGAAAATCCTATTCTGCAAAAATTAAATTTAAAGATGGGTCACAAAAAACTGTAAAACTTCCAACTGCTGCCAAGAGCGGTTATACCATCTCTTTAAACAGTTTGGATACCGGCAAAGTTGTGCTTAAAATTATGGCCAGTGCCGATCTGGTTAACGGCGAAGAGCTAAAAGTGGTTGCACAGCATGGCGGAAATGTTTATTATGTTTCAAAAGCCAAAATGGATAAACAAGTATTATTGGCCAATATCCCTAAAAAGAATTTACCAACGGGCATTGTGCAGTTTACTTTATTTTCGGGTAGCAACCAGCCAATAGCTGAGCGTTTGATTTTTGTAAACAATAAAGCCGGATTGATTGACCTTTCGCTTAATTCATCAGGCGTTTCAACCAGCAAAAAAGGAAAAACCACTTTTGCATTTGATGCGGCCAATGAAGGTCAGCCCGTTTTAGGTAGTTTCTCCGTTTCCGTTACCAACGCAACTAAGGTAACGCCAGATGAAGACAATGAAACAAATATCCTTACTTCTTTACTCCTTACTTCTGATTTGATCGGATATGTAGAAAAACCCAATCATTATTTTTTAAAGGATGATCTCCAAACGCAAAAAGAACTCGATAACCTAATGCTTACTCAGGGTTGGAGAAGGTTTATCTGGAAGAATATCATCAATAATGTTGGTCCGAGTATTACCTACCAGCCAGAGCAATCTATTACCATTAGCGGAACGATAACCAAGGGGAATAAACCGGTACCTGGTGGCAAAGTGATGCTTATGGCTACAAAAGGCACGATGTATATTTTAGATACTGTAACCAATGCCGAAGGAAAATTTGTTTTCGATAATTTGAGTTTTGGAGACAGTACGAAATTTGTGGTTCAGGCAAGAACCAAAACCGAAAGGAAATTTGTTGATATTAACCTGGATGTGGTGCCTAATCAGATTGTAACCAAAAATAAAAACGGTGCAGATATCGATATTAATGTGAACAATACCTTGATGAAGTACATTAAGGAGAGTGACAATTATTTTAATGAAATGACCCGCTTGGGCTTACTGGAGAGAACAATTAAACTAGAAGAAGTAACCATTACAGAAAAGAAAAATCCGGCCAAAAATTCATCAAACCTCAATGGTGCAGGTAGGGCAGATTTTGTAATGACAGCCGATCAGCTTTCAACCTGTGTAACCCTATCGCAGTGTTTGCAGGGGCGTTTACCTGGCGTAATATTTAGGGGAAATGTGCCATATTTAATGCGCAGTCAAAATACTCCTATTAATATTATTGTAGATGGCATGCAAATGGAAGCCGATTTTCTGGATAACGTTTCGCCTACCGATGTAGAATCAATCGAGCTTTTAAAAAGTATAGGTAATACCGCAATTTATGGTTCGCAAGGTGGAGGCGGGGTAATTATTATTACCACTAAGCGTGGTGATGGTGGTAGAAGTACCGACCGTTATGCGCCAGGAATCGTAACTTTTAATCCTAAAGGCTTTACGATATCGAGAGATTTTTATTCGCCGAAATACGATGCGGCAAGTAACAGCAGCAGGACAGATTTAAGAACAACCATTTACTGGAATCCACAAGTGGTTGCTGATAAAGATGGGAAAGCTAAATTTGAGTTTTACAATGCCGATGAGCCTGCAAACTACCGTGTAGTGATAGAAGGAATAGATGCATTAGGCCATTTAGGTAGAAAAGTTTATACTTATGATGTTAAATAGGGAAAAATAGATAAATTTGAATTAGTATGCATGCATAATTATATTTAGTACAATTGTCCTGATAATAATGCTTGCATCTTGATACTGATACTCAAATCTTGATACTATTTAAAACATGAATACAATAAAAGTAAGTGTTAAAGACCGTTTGGCAACCATAACATTAGATAGAGGAAAATCGAACGCCTTAAACCGCGAGCTGATTACCGAATTAGACGATATGCTTAAAAATATCACCGCCGATGATAACATTGGCGGTGTAATTTTAACCGGTACTGCGCCTTTCTTTTCTGCAGGACTGGATCTGGTAGAACTTTACAATTATAACGAGGAAGAAGCAAAATCTTTCTGGCAGTTATTTTTGGGTTTTACTGCAAACATGGTTACGTTTAAAAAACCTATGGTGGCGGCAATTAGCGGGCATAGTCCGGCCGGTGGATGCGTGATGGCTTTGGCCTGCGATTACCGTGTGATGGCCGAAGGACAATACATCATCGGCTTAAATGAAGTTCCGGTAGGTATTATTGTTCCAAATAGTATTTTTCAATTATATAGTTTTTGGATTGGCAAAGCTGAGGCTACGCGAAGTTTGCTTTCAGGTAAGCTTTATAACCCTGAGGAAGCTTTGAAAGTTGGTTTGGTAGATGAACTGGTCAGAAACGAAAGTTTGTTAACCGCTGCAGAGCGCAAGATTAAAAAATTCATGGAGCTCGAAGGCAATACCTGGTCGCAAAGTAAACTAAATATCCGCGAAGAACTGATTGCTGCGGTAACAGCCGATCAATCTGCTACTTTAGAGAAAATGTTGGCGCAATGGTGGTCGCCGGCCACGCGTCATATCCTAAAAACGATTTTAGCTAACCTGCAAAGAAAATAAGTGTGGCGTTTGGAGCTGGGCGCTTAGAGCCGATTACCCGGGTCAAACAATTTAGCGACCAACACAGTTGACCAATTTCAACGATTAACCAGTTTAACCAATTAACCAGTTTCAACAATTAACCAAATACATTATGTTCAGTTATAACTCACCAATGCTCAGAGAAGACGCTTTAAAAGGGAAAACCATTGTAATTACGGGTGGTGGAACTGGGCTGGGAAAAGCAATGGGTGTTTATTTCCTGAAACTAGGTGCAAACTTGGTCATTACTAGCCGCAAACAAGATGTGCTGCAAAAAACTGCCGATGAAATGGAAGAAAAAACAGGCGGTAAAGTACTGGCAGTTGCCTGCGATGTGAGAGAGGTAACACAGGTAGAAAACGTACTGGCCAAAACTTTAGAAAGATTTGGTTCTGTTGATGTTTTATTGAACAATGCTGCGGGTAATTTCATTTCCCCAACAGAGCGTTTGTCTGCCAATGCATTTTCATCTATTATCGATATTGTTTTAAAAGGCACCGTTAACTGTACGCTTACTTTCGGCAAACACTGGATTGCAGAAAAGCAGGCGGCAACAGTTTTAAATATAATTACCACTTACGCCTTTACAGGCTCGGCCTATGTTGTGCCATCAGCCTGTGCCAAGGGTGGAGTTTTAGCTTTAACCAGATCATTAGCTGTAGAATGGGGCAAATATGGTATCCGTACCAATGCAATTGCACCAGGTCCTTTCCCAACAAAAGGCGCATGGGAACGTTTATTGCCTGGCGATTTAGCCAAAAAATTCGATTTTAAAAACCGTGTTCCCTTAAAGAGAGTAGGGGATCATCAGGAACTGGCCAATTTAGCGGCATTTCTGGTGAGCGATTTCTCAGGTTATATCAATGGTGAAGTAATTACAATTGATGGTGGCGAATGGTTGCAGGGTGCGGGCCAGATGAACGGTTTGGAAGCAATCCCCAACGAAATGTGGGATATGCTCGAGCAAATGACGCGAAGTGCAAAAGGAAGCTAATATTGATAGCAAGACTTCTTACTTGCTACTTAATACTCACTACCCTTATACTCCTAACTTGATACTCGTTACTTCCTGCTAAAATATTATCTTTGCCCATATGAATATCTTACTTTTAGGTTCAGGCGGCAGAGAAAGCGCATTCGCTTGGAAAATGAGCCAGTCTTCGCACTGCGATAAATTGATTATTGCTCCAGGAAACGGTGGCACAGGAGCATATGGTACCAACATCAATATCAATGTAAACGATTTTGATTCGATCAAAAAAGTAGTGCTTACCGAAAACATCGAACTCGTTGTAGTAGGTCCGGAAGAACCTTTGGTAAATGGTATTCACGATTTTTTTCTTGCCGACAAGGCCATTGCGCACATTCCGGTTATCGGACCTAAAAAAGAAGGAGCTATTTTAGAAGGAAGTAAAGATTTCTCTAAACAGTTTATGGAGCGTCATGGTATTCCAACTGCGGCCTCAAAATCTTTTACTCCCGAAACTTTAGAAGACGGCTTGGCTTATTTGCAAAACCACGCCTTACCAGTTGTTTTAAAAGCCGATGGTTTGGCAGCTGGTAAAGGTGTATTAATTTGTACCGAAACCATCGAAGCTCAGGAAGAACTTAAGCTGATGCTTGGCGGTAAATTTGGTGCGGCTGGAGCAACAGTGGTAATCGAAGAATTTTTAAGTGGAATAGAGCTTTCGGTATTTATATTAACTGATGGAGAAAACTATGTTACACTCCCTTCGGCTAAAGATTATAAAAGGATTGGCCAGAACGATACCGGTTTAAATACAGGTGGCATGGGTTCTGTTTCCCCAGTTCCTTTTGCCACACCAGAATTTTTGGCCAAGGTAGAAGAACGCATCATTAAACCAACAGTTGATGGACTAAAGAAAGATAATATCGATTATACTGGTTTCATCTTTTTCGGATTAATTAAAGTAGGAGAAGAGCCTTTTGTAATTGAGTACAATGCACGCATGGGTGATCCTGAAACTGAAAGTGTAATTCCTAGAATTGAAAATGATCTGGTTGAGCTGTTTTTAGCCACTGCACATAAAAAATTAAACGAAGTTAATTTAGTTATTTCTGATCAAACCGCTGCTACCGTAATGATTGTAGCTGGTGGTTATCCTGGAGATTACCTAAAAGGCAAAGCCATTACCGGAATCGAAAACCTACGCCATTCTAACGCATTCCATGCCGGAACACTTTTAGAAAATGATGTAGTAAAAACCAATGGCGGAAGGGTAATTGCCATTACAAGTTTACAGCAGGATCTTTTTACTGCATTACAATCAGCAACTGCTGATGCTGGCAGGATTTATTTTGATGGGAAATATTTTAGAGAAGATATTGGTTTTGACTTAGTTTAAACTGATCTCATATAAAAAGAAACCCCTCAGATTAATTGATCTGAGGGGTTTCTTTTTATAGGTCCATTTATCTCACTGGGCGTCACCCTGAATTTATTTTCAGGGTCTATTTAGCAGGAAAGATGCTGATCCAGAAACTTCGGTGCAGTATGACGATCGAGCCGGACAAAGAGATTAAAATAAAAGAATTGGATTATTTCGATTTACTTCCCAATAATTCCTGAAGTTTGTCTTGTAAAGCTTGCTCTCTTAATCCTTTGGCGATAATTTTACCTGTTGGATCAATTAAGAAGTTAGCTGGGATAGATTGGATGCCATACATTTGAGCTACTTCATTTTCCCAGAATTTTAAATCTGAAACATGTGTCCAGGTTAATTTATCATCAGCAATTGCTTTTAACCAAGCGTCTTTTTTACCCGGACGATCTAATGATACGCCTAAAACCGTAAAGCCTTTATCTTTAAATTTATTGTAAGCTACAACAACATTAGGATTTTCCTGACGGCATGGGCCACACCAAGATGCCCAAAAATCAACCAATACATATTTGCCTTTAAAATCAGATAATTTTACCGGTTTTCCTTCAGGATCATTTTGGGTGAAATCCATAGCCATTGCACCTACAGCTGTTTTTCTGCCAGCATCGAATATTTGTGCGATTTTCTTACCTGTAGAAGTCGCTTTAAGCTCAGGCGATAATCCAGTAAAAGCCTTCTCTGCTGCCACAGTCTGATCGGGATCTGGAGCCAGCTGGCTAATCGCACTTAAACTGATAAATGATTTTGGATTGCTATTCGCATATTGTAATAATAGCGGAGCCATTCCAGCGGCTTCTTTTTCATAACGCGCACCTAAAGCACCCATAACGGCCTTATCTTGTTTTTGCTCAGGCGTGTAAGCTGCATATTCAGCATTAATGGCCGCAAGTTTATCTGTTACAGGTTTGGTTAATGCCTTTAATTTTTTCGAGTCATCATTCACAACAGACCCGGTTATCGTTGCATTCTTTAGAGAATCGGCAGCCGCAAGTTTAATATTTCCAGGTTCTACATACAGCGATAGTCCATCTAATTTTTCACCTTGTGCCGGGCGGTTAACATAAGGGTTTTTATTTAGGTACAAACTTCCTTGTGCTGGGCTTAATAAAGTTCCTTTAAAGTTGAAAACACCATTAGCTACAGTTGTAGAATCGGTAACGCTTTTGCCTTCGCTTTGATAGATTAAATAAACCTTATCTCCGGTTTTTAATCCTTTTATATCACCGCTAACTGTAAACGGCTTTTGTGCCAGTGCTGCAAGTGGCAATATTGCCATCGCAGATAATAATATTTTTTTCATGTGGGGTTAGTTAATCGTTTTCCAAATATAGAAATCTGTATCGCTAAAACGTAAATAGCTGTGTAAAATTATGATAGAATTAGCTGTTAAATGATTTAGTAATCAATTACATTCCTTCTTATTATAAAAGATTTTCAAACGCCAACTTTAAGAAAACATAAGTTTAGTTTAATTTTTGGTAGGTTCTCCACCATAAATCAGGCATTTCACCATTCACAGCAGTTTGATAATCATCATACCTGCAAGGTACAAGATGGTAACGTTCGTTTTTAGTTTGGCCAGATGGATAAGGGACCTGCATCCACCAGCGATCTGATTTTTTGCTTTTTACAAACATCATTTCACCCGAACCATCTTTTAAACTGGTTCTGTAAATCATAAACTGCGATTTTGGTGTCAATGGAAAATCTTTTTTACGGGCATAAAACCCCTCCACAAAATACCATACCATTTGTGCAAGTAAAAAAGCAGTCTGCCCATTGTTATCATAGGCAGGATTAAATTCGTAAAAGCCAATTGAGGTCAGTTTATCGTTCATACCCGCATAACGGGCAATGCGGCAAGCTTCCTCGCCATCAAAACCGTTCGGTGTAGTATTCGCATTTGCAGCAGCATCAGCAGAACGGATAGCCCCCATATCAAAGCTGATCATGTTTGCATTGCGGATAATAGGTTCGGTTAAAGTGATATCCTGAGCAAACTCACCCAAACGGTGTACATCAAAATACAATTTATCCATTACACTCAAACTCTCCTGGTTAACAAAATAAGTCTGATAACCCACATTGCTGAAATTAAAAAGATAATTGGGCTGGTGCAAGAAAATTTTATTCAGGTAACAGTCCGATCGGGTGGCAATCCCTTCATGGTCATCGTCACCGATATCAAATTGATTATCAATAACAACCAGGTCTACCTTTTGCTCCAAATCTTCATAGCCTAGGTACTGACCATAGGTTAAATCCTGTCCGCCACCAATGATAATGGGAATAATGTCTTTTTTGATGAGTTCAGAAACCACCATTTTAATGGCGATATAAGTATCGGCAATGGTTGCGCCGTGTTTAATATTGCCTAAATCAACAATTCTTGTATTAAAAGGGCCTTCGTTGAGTTTATAAAACTTTTCTCTAAAATAATCTGGAGCAAGTGCACTGCCTTCATTATTAACCGCACCTCTTCCATCAAGTACGCCAAAAATTGCCAGATCATAGGTATGCTCCTCAAAATCGGGAAATGATTCTGTGTAAATCTGTGCTTTTAAACCCAGTTGACTTGTGAAAAATCCTTGCCTGGGCGTAAAACTATCGGGGTTTATGGGTGAAAAGAAATCCGTTAATGACATATATTTAAAACTCTCGGCTCAAATATCTATTTTTGAATGCGTATTTCCACATATAGCCCGAAAAAAATAAAATGATACTGGTAACCGGAGGAACTGGATTTTTAGGATCTGAATTAATTAAGCAGTTAACTGATAAAGGTTTAACGGTGCGGGCGCTAAGGCGGGAGAAATCTAAAATCCCGGTGCTGATCAAAGATATTCCATTGATAGAGTGGTTTGAAGCCGATATTAATGAACCTGCTGTATTGGAAGATGCCTTTGAAGGGATTACTAAAGTATATCATTGTGCCGCATTTGTATCCTTTAACCCAAAAGATAAAAAGCACCTTTTTCATGTAAATATTGAAGGAACTTCGAACATTGTTAACCTTTGTGCCGAAAATAACTGCCGTTTATTACATGTAAGTTCGGTAGCAGCCCTTGGCAATGCTAAAAAAGGCCACAAAATAACCGAGAAAGATTTCTGGGAATACGATGCCAAGGCCCATGCCTATGGATTATCAAAGTACGAAGGAGAAATGGAAGTGTGGCGGGGCGTAACAGAGGGGTTAGATGCCATTATTGTTAATCCATCGGTTATTATCGGTAAAAATGCCGGTTTTGAAGGTAGCGGAGCTATTTTTAAATTGGTGAAGGGCGGTTTTCCATTTTATACCGATGGTGCATCGGGTTTTGTGGATGTGGAAGATGTAGCCAAAGCCATGATCCTATTGATGGATGCCGAAGTTTCGGGAGAAAGATATATCATTTCTGCCGATGATTATCATTATAAAGACCTGTTTGGTGAAATTGCACAGGGATTTGCTGTTAAAGCTCCAACAAAAGAGGCAAAATCATGGATGCTTGGCATAGCCTGGCGGGCACTAAAATTTGCCTCCTTATTTACTGGTAAACAACCTTCCATAACAAAAGATGCCGCAAAAAGCAGTTTAACCTTAAGTTATTATAACAATAATAAAGTAACAACGGAAACAGGCATAACCTTTAAGCCGGTTGCCGAAAGCATAAAAGAAATTACACAATATTTAAGATAATGCCCAAACAGAAAGCCTATTACATCATCGATTTTGATAGTACCTTTACCCAGGTAGAAGCACTCGATGAACTTGCCCGAATTTCGCTGAAGAACCACCCAGACAAAGAAGCGATTTTCCAAAAAATTGAAGACTATACCAATTTTGCCATGGAAGGGAAGCTTTCCTTCTCCGAAAGTTTAGCACAAAGGGTTAAGCTACTCGAAGCAAATGAAGAGCATTTAAAACAACTAATCAAACATTTAAAAAAGAAAGTATCAACGTCTTTTTCGCGTAATGCAGAATTTTTTAAAAAACATGCTGATGAAGTTTTAATTGTTTCGGGTGGATTTAAGGAATTTATTACACCAGTAGTAAGCCAGTATCACATTAAGAAAGAAAATATTTACGCCAATACCTTTGTAACCACAGGCGATGGTAAAATTATTGATTACGATCATGCCAATCCTTTAAGTGAAGAAGGTGGTAAAGTAAAGTTGCTCCGCCATTTAAAACTAGAGGGCGAACTATTCGGAATCGGTGATGGTTATTCTGATTTTCAGTTGCGCGAAAGTGGAATCATCAATAAATTTTTTGCTTTTACAGAGAATATTGCCCGCGAAAGTATTGTTTCGAAAGCAGACCACGTAACACCAAGTTTCGATGAGTTTTTATATGTAAATGACCTGCCACGTGCAATTTCTTATCCAAAAAATAGAATTCTTTGTTTGGTAATTGGAGAAGTTGATCCCTTAACCATCTCGATCTTGAAAAATGACGGTTTATCCATCCGCCATAAAACATCTTTCGAAGAGAAATATGTGAAAGATGTTGGTATTATATTATTGGCTGATGGCGAAAAAATAGATAAAGAACAGCTAAAAAATGCAGCTAAACTGAAAACTATCGGATATTTGGGAAGTGCCAAGAGTAAAATAGATCTCGACCTTTGTACCAAACATGGTATTGTAGTTTTCGACGATCCGAAAAATAATCCACGTAATATCGATTTTATCCCAAAACGGGTTGCCGATTTTATGAATTCCGGAGCCACTTATTTAAGCAGTAATTTCCCGAATTTACAATTGCCTAAAATCGAGAAATCGCACCGTTTAATCCATATCCACAAAAACGTACCAGGAATTATGGCGAAAATTAATACCGTTTTTGCCAAACACGATATCAATATTGTAAGTCAGTTTTTAATGACTAATCCAGAAATTGGTTACGCCATTACAGATATCAATGCCCAATACGACAAGCAATTATTTAAATCACTTAAAAAGATCGAACATACGATAAAGTTTAGGGTGTTGTATTAATCGTATCGTCATTTCGAGCGGAGTGCAGCGCAGTCGAGAAATCTATAGAAAGATCTCTTCTCCGAGACTTCAGGACTGCGTTTTAGTTGAGATGAAGGTATTCCTATTATATTTTGTCATTCTGAGCGATAATTTATTTTATAAAAATCAATATTAGTGACAGATAGGTTTTGATACTGTTTGGACCAGGAGAAATCGTCATTGCGAGAAAGGCTTTTTCAGCCGACAAAGCAAGCTTTCTAGTAAGGATCGCTAGCAGGAAAGATTGCTTCGTCGTACCTCCTCGCAATGACGACAATTAAATTATAGTCTGTCAATGGTAGTGTAACGAAGAATCTCGTTCTTTTTCCTTGCTCTCATAAAGTGCTGCCTTTTCAATGCTTTATGATGAGTAGATTCTTCACTGCGTTCAGAATGACAAAATGAGATAACACTTTCGCTCTCGACTCTTCTCCCTCTGTTAATCGATTAAAGCTCTTCGCAATTAGCTACCTCAAAAACTGATGCCTTTTCAATAATAAATGTTTAGGGGCACCAATCGTTTGTGAACGATAAATCCCAGTATGGCCCGAAAACAAATAAGCGGTAACACAAGCCAGAGCAATATAAATTCCTGATGATGTGCCAAATAATTCTACACCCATAAAAATACAGGCCAATGGGGTATTCGCTGCGCCGGCAAAAACAGCTACAAATCCCATTCCTGCAAGTAATCCAAAAGGTAATGGAATAAAGAAACTCAAAAAGCTGCCCAGTGTCGCTCCAATAAAAAAAAGCGGGGTTACTTCGCCTCCCTTAAAACCAGCGCTCAATGTAAAAGCCGTTAAAAATAATTTAATGGCAAAGGTATAATAAGCCTCTTGCTGCGTAAATGCTTCTGAAATAACAGGAATGCCCAAACCGATATAACGGGTGTTGCCAATCAGGTAAATAATACCAACCAATACTATTCCGCCAATGAAAGGGCGTAGCGGCGGGTATTTAATTTTGCTAAAAAGTTTTGATAAACCATGGTTTAAGGCTGAAAATGATCTGGCGGTAAGTCCGAATAATATACCTGCACCCAATGATAATAATAGATTAACCGAATTCATCTCAGGTATTGAGGAGATACTATAATGGGTATGGCCAACACCCCAAGCCTTGCAGGCATAATCGGCAATTATGGCTGTAAGAAATGAAGGTAGTATTGATCCGTAAGTTAAACTCCCAACAACAAAAACCTCCAAACCAAATACAGCACCAGCTAATGGTGTTCCGAAAACAGAAGCAAAACCGGCACTAATGCCGCAAATCAGAATCACTTTCCTGTCCCTTGCCTTAAGGTTGAATAATTTGGTAAATTGATCTGCAAAGGCGCCACCAATTTGAACGGCCGTACCTTCTCTCCCTGCAGATCCACCAAATAAATGAGTGATAATCGTCCCGGCAAAAATAAGGGGAGCCATCACAATTGGTATAACCTTTTTGGGCGACTGCAATTCTTCAATCAAAAGATTGTTTCCTTTTACAACTGACGAGCCCCAATAATGGTAGGCCAGGCCGATTAAAATGCCAGCTACAGGTAAAAAAGCAATTATCCAAAAGTGCTGTTCGCGGTAATTGGTTGCCCAGTTTAAAGTTGCTAAAAATAAAGCAGAAGCAGATCCAATAATCCCGCCCAGTAGAGTTGAGACAAGAAGCCACTTTAAAGTGCTAATGAAGAGTAATCCGAAATCGAATTTAATAAAGCGATTTATAGACAGAAGAAATCCTTCTGTTAGTTTTTTAACAGGCATTTGAATTCAATTTTAAATAAAATCGTAGGAGTCATCAGCCTGTTTGGGCGGTTTTGGCGGTACCCCATCGCCATTGTTCAAATGTATAAAATTTAGTTATTTGTTGCAAAATCTTTATCACCTTTGTGCAGCTAACTTCAAACAATGGATTTCACACCTGAAATAAAAGACAAACTAAACCAACTACAAGAAAAATATACGGCAATGGGGCAGGATATGGCCTCATACCTCGACGGCCTGTTATATGCCGATTTCCTAACCTACTGGGATTATATCCACCTGGACACCTTGCTGAGCTTACAAAGCCCTAAAACACCGATTCCTGATGAAGAAATCTTTATCATGTATCATCAAATTACAGAGCTTTATTTTAAGCTTGCGCTGCATGAGTGCAGGCAGATTGCCGAACATGAAAATTTAACAGTCGAATTTTTTACCGCAAGAGTAAAACGCATCAATGCCTATTTCAATGCCCTAACTACTTCTTTTGAAGTTATGGTAGATGGTATGGAGAAAGAACAGTTCTTAAAATTCCGCATGTCGCTATTGCCTGCAAGTGGCTTCCAATCTGGACAATATAGGATGATTGAAATTTGTGCTACAGATTTTATCCGTTTGGTAGACAAATCTAAACGCCTAGAATTAAGCACTGCAACAATAGAAGAACAGTTTGAAAACATCTATTGGAAATTTGGAGCAACTGAACTCGCTTCGGGCAAACAAACGTTAACGTTAAAACAGTTTATCAAAAAGTATGCTGCACAATTCTTAAAGTTAGCCAAAGACCGCACTTTAACCAATTTTTCTGCCTTATATCATCAATTACAGGCAAGTGGGGCCGATGTTTCGTCACTTGCAGAGGAATTGCGTAAACTGGATTTATACGTAAATGTAGAATGGCCACTATCGCATTACAAGTCGGCTGTACGCTATTTAGAAAAAGATCCTGTTGATGTTGCAGCTACAGGTGGAACCAACTGGCAGAAATACCTGCCTCCGCGTTTTCAAAAAAGAATTTTTTATCCTTTCTTGTGGACGGATGAGCAAATGGAAGAGTGGGGCAAAGGATGGGTGCTTAGTGTACTTAAAACACTCAAAAACAAAGATTAATATTGTAAAAAGCTATTAAAAAAGACCGTTTTTTACTAATTTGCGCGAAATAATTAATGACATAATGAGTAAATTATTGAATTAGAGAATAGGGGAGTAAAACACTCAATCATTTCAATCAATCACTCATTCAAAATTCAATAATATGACCGAGACATTAGATATAAAAATCACTAATGCAAACGAAACACGTTTAGCAGTTACTGATTTTTCACAATTACCGTTCGGTAAGGTTTTTACCGATCACATGTTTACAGCCGATTTCGAAGACGGCGAATGGAAAAATTTGCAGATTCTTCCTTATGGCCCGATTCCAATGAGTCCTGCAATTTCTGCACTTCATTATGGACAGGCAATTTTCGAAGGACTGAAGGCTTACCGCCAGCCTGACGGAAAGATTAGCGTCTTCCGTGCTGATAAAAATTTCGAACGTTTTAACAAGTCAGCGGCAAGAATGTCGATGCCTGGTATTCCTGAAGAAATTTTTATGCAAGGTTTAGCGGCATTGATCAATGTTGATGAGAAATGGGTGCCTAACCAAGAAGATTATGCATTGTATATCCGTCCGGTAATGTTTGCAATGGACCCATACTTAGGTGTTAAAGCATCTGATACTTATAAATTTGCTTTATTAACTACGCCTACAGGCCCTTATTATAGCAGTGCTTTAAAAGTGAAGATCGAAACCGAATTTACACGTGCAGACGAAGGTGGTGTTGGTTTTGCTAAAACTGCCGGAAATTATGCCCGTTCGTTATATCCTTTTGAACAAGCTAAAAAAGAAGGTTATGATCAGTTAATTTGGACAGATTCGGTAACACACGAATTTATTGAAGAAGCTGGAACCGCTAATTTGCTTTTCGTAATTAATGGCAAACTGGTAACTCCATCTGTACGCAGTACGGTTTTAGATGGCGTAACGCGTGATACAATTATCAAATTGGCGAAAGATGCCGGTGTTGAAATTGAAGAGCGTAGGGTTTCTGTTAAAGAAGTAATTGAAGGAATAGAAAATGGAAGTTTGACTGAAGCATTTGCTGCAGGAACCGCCGCTACAGTTACGCACGTTGGCGAAATGGGTTATAATGGCCAGATTTATAAATTAACTGATCCATCTACAAGGCACATTTCTAATGGCATTGCTAAAAAATTAAATGATATCCGTTACGGTTTAGCACCAGACGAATTTGGCTGGAACTGGGTTTTGTAAACCCAAGCTAAATAAAAATGCAAACCCCGATACAGTAATGCATCGGGGTTTCTTTTTTATTTCATTTAAAAGTTTTGTCATGCTGAATTCATTTCAGCATCTTTCTTGCTATTTGATACCCTGGTATAAATCCGATAGCTATCGGATCAGGGTGAAGACCACCAAGTTAATTATTTATCTAAAATCACCACACCTTTGGCCTCAAAAGCCAGTTCTTTTTTAGGGTCTGTAATTTTCGCTACTTCTTCAGGAGATTTTTTTGCGTCTTCCGCATAATGGCGTAAAGTTTCTACAGAGATCGTTTGTTTTTTTGCCAAGCCGTCTAAAACTACTTTTTTGCCTACAATATCCATTGGCATAAAGAAGGCATAATCTTTAAACGTTACGCGCATAGGTTCACCATTTGGCATTTCCAGGGTCATCCAGCAACCTTTTTTCTTACACACATCTACCACCTTACCTTCAATTTTCATATCGAGCGTTTTTTTGTCGCCCATTGCAGCTTCCATCTTTGCTGCGGGTTTCACGTCTCCGGGTTTTACTTCTTCTCCAAATTTTTGACCGTTGTAGGCTGTTTGTGCAAATGCAAAAGCCACAAACAGGCAAAAGCTTAAACTCAAAATGATCTTTTTCATCCTTATTAATTTATAATGGTTCCGATTGTTATCTTAAATCAAAGTTATTTAAAATTTTTCTAAATAATGAAAAACAAAGAAATCCCCGCTGGCCTCCACCAGCGGGGAAAATCATCCCATTTTCGTAAATATCCCATGTTTGATACATGACATATTTTACTAGGCAAAGCTCAATCCAAAAAGGTGTGTTTTTTTATTTGTGTGTAAGTAGCTAATAATTAGCTGTTTATTTATGTTTTGGTGGTTTTGATCTTATCGACTAAAATTGTGGAACCGTGGAATTTTATCTTCTAAATGGGGAATTTTGTTGAACAGTTTCCCCAAATATATTTACCCAAAAACAAGACTAAAAACCTCCTCTATTTTACTTACGGCTTTAATTTCGAGGTTATACTTTTCTATTGCAATACCTTTTAAATTGTATTTAGAAATATAAATGGTTTCGAAGCCCAATTTATCAGCTTCCGCAATCCGCTGTTCAATTCTATTTACCGCTCTTATTTCTCCTGATAAGCCAACTTCTGCTGCAAAACAGTTTTTAGAAGAAACAGCAATATCCTGGTGTGATGAAATAATGGCTATCAAGACTGCTAAATCAATTGCTGGGTCTTCTACTCTTATTCCTCCAGCAATATTTAAAAATACATCTTGTGTGCTTAACCTGAAACCGCAACGTTTTTCCAATACGGCTAAAAGCATATTCATTCTCTTGGTATCAAAGCCTGTTGCAGAGCGTTGAGGTGTGCCATATGCAGCCGAACTTACTAATGCCTGGGTTTCAATTAACATGGGTCTGGCGCCTTCTAAAGTGGCAGCAATGGCAATCCCACTTAACTCTTCATCACGCTGCGACAATAAAATTTCTGAAGGATTGGAAACCTCTCTTAAGCCACTGCCCTGCATTTCGTAAATACCTAACTCCGCTGCTGCACCGAAACGGTTTTTAATCGATCTTAATATTCTGTAAACATGATGCCTGTCGCCTTCAAATTGCAAAACGGTGTCAACCATGTGTTCGAGTATTTTTGGCCCTGCAATAGCACCATCTTTGGTAATGTGGCCAATAAGGAAAACAGGTACACCAGTTTCTTTTGCAAAACGTAAAAGCTCAGCTGTACATTCCCTAACCTGCGATACACTACCGGGAGTTGAATCGATATGAGAAGAATGAAGGGTTTGGATAGAATCGACCACCAAAATCTCTGGTTCCAAAATTTCGATCTGTTTAAAGATATTTTGTGTTGAGGTTTCCGTTAAAATATAACAGTTAGAAGATGGGCTTTCCTGAATCCGCTCCGCACGCATTTTAATTTGCTGTTCACTTTCTTCTCCAGAAATATAAAGTAGCTTTTTGCCTTTTAAATTTAAGGCCAATTGCAGCATCAGGGTTGATTTTCCGATACCAGGTTCGCCACCGATTAATACCAACGATCCTTCTACCAAACCACCGCCTAAAACGCGGTCTAACTCTTTATCACCAGTTAATATTCTCCGTTCTGTTGACGACTGTATCTCATCAACTTTGCTGGGTTTGCTCAGTTTACGGGCCGATGTATCACTTTTCCAGGTGGGAACAGATGCTGAACTTTTTTCTACAATTTCTTCTACAAAGGTATTCCACTGGTTACATGAAGGGCATTTACCCAACCATTTTGCAGATTCGTAACCACAGCTCTGACAGAAAAATGCACTTTTTGATTTTGCCAATTGATTAAAATTTTAGATTACGAATTTAACTTTTCTCGTTGATAAACCCCGCAGGTTAATTCGGTGTTAATGTTATTTTTAACAGCCTCATTGAAGACTCTGCCGTTTTAAACCTGCGAGGTTTGAAGTAGTAGTCGTTAGTCGAGATTTGTAATCTCAGTTATATGAATTGTGGATTTGCAATCTACCCAGAATTAGTTAACATGCGTGGTCTGTTAAACAAGAAAGCCTGAATTTAAAAAATCCAGGCTTTTCTTTGAATGTGATTTGAGTTATAATTTAATTTCTTCGTCTTTTGAGGAGATGAAGTGAAACTCATTTAAATAATAAGATGATTGTGCCTTCACTTTAATCCATTGGCCATATTTAAAGAACCAGCGGCGTTGAAGGTTGAAAATGCCTTTTGTAATATAAGCTTCAATATAAGGATGTACACAAAGTGTTACGCCTTTTTCATTCTGCTCTCTTAAAATATAATTAAGGTTGTTCTCAATATCATCCATTAAAACGATGCTCGCTTTAATTTCTCCGGTCCCATCGCAGGCCGGACATTTTTCTACCGTAACAATATTCATTTCCGGGCGTACACGCTGCCTGGTAATTTGTACCAAACCAAATTTGCTCGGAGGCAAAATGGTATGTTTGGCTCTATCCAATAACATCAGCTCACGCAAATAATCGAATAGCATTTTACGGTTTGTTGGTTTGTGCATATCGATAAAATCGATTACCACAATACCGCCCATATCGCGCAAGCGCAATTGACGGGCAATTTCTTTAGCCGCCTCTTTGTTTACCTGTAAAGCATTTTCCTCTTGGTTTTCTTTACTGGCAGTACGGTTTCCACTATTCACATCTATTACGTGAAGTGCTTCAGTGTGCTCTACAACTAAGTAAGCACCGCCTGGTAGGTTTACTGTTTTTCCGAAAGCATTTTTAATCTGCTTTTCTATCCCAAAGTGATCGAAGATGGGTTCTTTCTGTTTATACAGTTTAACGATCTTTTCCATTTCTGGAGAAATATCATGTACATAAGAACGGATATCATCGTACAGCTCTGGTGTACTTACGTAAACGTTTGTAAAATCAGGATTCAGAATATCACGGATTAACGTTGATGATCTGTCCATTTCTCCCCAAACTCTTTTTGAAGGTTCGGTAGAAGGCATTTTTTTAATGAAGTTTTCCCATTTAGCAATTAAATCTAAAAGATCTTTTTGCATTTCGGCAACCCCTCTGCCTTCAGAAACAGTTCTGATAATAACCCCAAAATTTTGAGGTTTAATACTTTCAATAATCTTTTTTAAGCGATTACGTTCGGTATTGCTTTTTATTTTTTTTGATACAGATATGGTATTGGAGAATGGCACCAGTACCACATACCTGCCGGCAATCGAAATGTCGGAACTTAAACGTGGTCCTTTTGTAGAAATTGGCTCTTTGGCAATTTGTACAGGTAGGAGCATGTTTTTACTAAGCACATCAGAAATTTTGCCTGCCTTGTTAATATCGGCTTCTAGCTTTAAATTATCTAATAATGTGCCTGTAACCGAGCCATTACGCTTGATCTTAGTTAGCTTAATTAAAGATTGCACCTGAG
>Ga0308165_1000666_pt1 | contig 57698 bp, 63 predicted proteins | sample PhyWR2_FD_201032 | JGI IMG/M metagenome (GOLD analysis project Ga0308165, IMG submission 201032) | Phyllosphere microbial communities from UC Gill Tract Community Farm, Albany, California, United States - DLSLW.R2 | ecosystem: Host-associated > Plants > Phyllosphere > Unclassified | place: USA... | reverse complement strand
CTAAATCCTTATCCAAACATCCAACCCCTCTACTCCTGCGCTCCCGTTTTACCGGACTGCAAAGATACTAATCTTTTTAACTTTACCAAATTTTATTTCTAAAAAAATTAAAAGTCTTTATTGATCTTTATCCATCTGTAGATAATATTAGTCTTATCGTTTCCGCCTCCTTAAAAGCTCTTCTGCGCTACCGATTAACTCTCGTTTTTCAGTGGGGCAAAAGTAGAACTTTTATATAACACAATCCTAATTTATGTAACATTATGTTTAATTTTAATTCATATTTAAAGCTAAGGTATTGGTTATCTGGGAGAATAATTTTATGGGGTTTGGGTTGTTTGAGGGTTGGAGAGTTATAGAGTCGGAGTATTGGAGTGTGGGAGTGTGATTGGGCGTTGGAATGATTTAGTGTTAGAGAGTTCGAGGGTTGGAGAGTTGTATGGGAGGTTTCGGATCGGACAAAGGACAAGGTGTATAAAAAAGAAGGCTTATGAGAAATATAAGAGTATGATTTTTTATCGCAACGGTAAACAAAGTTCTTTTATTTTATCTCTATTATAAGATAAACTGGGGCGTTTCACTTAGTAAAGATAGACAAAGGGATAAAAGAAAAGGTGCAATTGAACGGATGGTAGAAAAGTGTTAGAAACATTACCGGAATTGAATCGCTTTTAGGTAACGCTCCGATGGAGCTTATGTTCTAAAAACACATCCTTTGCTAAAAAGGTGTCGCTCCTACGGAGCTTAATCTCGTATTTTTGTAATGTTCTATTAACTGGTCGCCACTCTGTGGCTTTTCAAAATCAAATTTTAATTATATCGGGTTTGCTAAATGGAACCATTCAATTAAATATAAAAGAAAAATCCAAATCCTGGATTTCGAACTTTGAATTATAACCTCAAAAGTATACATCTTATTAAAAATTCTATAACAGACTGCAGTCATAGCCCGGATTGAACGGCATGTCTGAGCTCTTTTTGCCGCAAAGAAAAAGCTTGGCGCAAAAAAGCGAGTAGTGAAAGCCGGAAAGAGCTACAAGAAAAAAGTTGGAGAGTTTGAGAGTTGAAAATACTTATATTACACAAAAAAATGTCCCTGAAGATTTCAGAGACATTCTTAATATATAATGTTGAATTAAAATTCTGCGTTCTTTGGAGTTCTTGGGAAAGGAATCACGTCACGAATGTTTGTCATTCCTGTTACGAAAAGAACTAACCTTTCTAAACCTAAACCAAAACCTGCGTGAGGAACCGACCCAAATCTTCTGGTATCTAAATACCACCAAAGCTCGTGCTCGTCAACATGCATTTCTGCCATTTTAGTTTTCAAAACATCTAATCTTGCTTCTCTTTCTGATCCGCCGATGATTTCTCCGATTCCAGGGAAAAGTACATCCATTGCAGCAACGGTTTTGTTATCATCGTTGAGCTTCATGTAGAATGCTTTGATCTCTTTTGGATAATCAAATAAAACTACTGGACATTCAAAATGCTTTTCTACCAAGAATCTTTCGTGCTCAGACTGAAGATCTGCACCCCACTCTTCGATTGGATAAGCAAATTTTCCTTTTTTATTTTCTTTTGAGTTTAATAAAATCTCAATTGCTTCGGTATAAGAAACTCTTTTGAAACGTTTGGCAATTACATTTTCCAGCTTTTCAATTAACCCTTCTTTTGCTCTTTCTTTTTCAGGTTTTGATTTTTGCTCTTCTGCAAAACGCTTGTCTAAGAACTCTAAATCATCTTTACAGTTGTCTAAAACATACTGAATCACATATTTTAGGAAATCTTCTGCCAAATCGATGTTATCTTCCAGGTTATTGAAGGCAACTTCTGGTTCGATCATCCAGAATTCTGCTAAGTGACGCGTTGTATTTGAATTTTCTGCACGGAAGGTTGGTCCGAAAGTATAGATTCTTCCCAATCCCATTGCTGCAGTTTCACCTTCAAGCTGTCCAGAAACCGTTAAGTTTGTTTTTTTACCAAAGAAATCTTGAGCAAAATCGATATCTCCTTGCTCGTCTCTCGGAATATTGTTTAAATCGAAGTTGGTTACGCCAAACATTTCACCCGCTCCTTCTGCATCAGCTCCTGTTACAATCGGAGTGTTGATGTAAAAGAACTGGTTTTGGTTGAAAAATGAGTGAATTGCAAAACTCACCGCATGACGTACTCTGAAAACCGCACCAAATAAATTCGTTCTGAATCTTAAATGCGCCTGATCTCTCAACACTTCCAAAGAATGTTTTTTTGGCTGAAGAATCGTTTTGTCTCTTTCTTCAGTAAAGTTATCTCCTAAAATAATGATTTTTTTAGCGATAATTTCTACAGTTTGTCCGGCTCCTTGACTTTCTACCACCTCTCCTACTACTTTCAGTGAAGAAGCTGTACTAATTTTACTAATGATTTCTTCGTCAAAATTTTCAAAATCAACTACAATCTGCAAATTATTAATTGTAGAACCATCATTTAGTGCAATAAAGCGATTTGAACGGAATGCTCTTACCCAACCGTAAACTGTAATGTCATGATGTAATACTTTTTTGTAGTCCTGAAGGACTTCTTTAATCGTCTGCTTTTTCATTTGTTGATTGATAAATTTTTGTATAAAAATTAATGTTTGCAAATTTACAAAAAACAGCGCAACTTTTAATGATTACGCCGTTTTGATTTAAAAATGATTATTCCGTTGACGGTTATTCTCCTAATTTAATTAAAAAAAGTAGTTTTTTTTCTTTGCTTTCCCTGTCTAATTTGCCATGCGTGATAAAAACTCGGTATGTCGTACTGCCATTTTGGAAGAATTAAAATAATTAAGATAACATCAATATGAGAAACGATTCCTAAAATTATGGTGAGATGAAATGCCCAACCTGCCTGTTGAAATCCGATTAAATAAGTGAAAGCAATCAGTAAACTCAATCCCCACATTTTTGATAAAAAAGCGTGAGTACAGGTCTCTTTACCGAATTTTAAAATACTTATGATATAACATAAGGCTTCCATAATGAAGATTAATGTGATACTTTGCCAATGACTTTTTATTAATTCGGTATTCAAAAAGTATGTTGCCAATCCTAAAGAGAGCCAAAATACCAAATCTACCTGACTGTCGAGTCTTCTTAATTTTTCTGTGGAAACTCCTACTTTTCTCGCAATGATTCCGTCAAAAATATCGGTAAGTAATCCTATAAACATTAAAGCTAAAATTACAAACTTAGATTCTTCACCTTTTAAATAGGCTAAAAAGAAAATTATCGGCGCTAAAAGAAAGCGTATTGCAATTAATATATAAGGTATATTTTTCATGATTTCGCTTTTTTAGTTTTAAAATTCCAATTGATAAGAGGTAATTTTCTTTTTTCATTTTCATTCCAAAGTCCAATTTGTAAACCTTTCATTTTTTTAGATTTATTAACCAAACCTATTTGCATTCCTTTCATTTTTTCCGATTGATTGAAAATTGCGACCTGCATTCCTTTAAAATCATCAGAATAATTTCCTAAAAAAGCCATATTTAAACCATTCCCTTTCAATGAATTATTAACAAAACCTGAGATGTGAATTCCATTTAAAATTCCCGAAGTATTATTATAAAAATTAACGGAGACTCCATTGGTTATTCTGCAATGATGATAAATAGAAATTCCCAAACCATTCAATTTTTCTCCATCAACCATACCTCCTGTAGATAGATGCAATCCACTTACAGTTACTGTTGATGTTTCTTTAGAAGGAACCGGTAAAGCTTTAGGAATTAAAGGATATATCAAGCTTATCGGATTTGCCTGAAGATTTAAACCATTAATTCTCTGTTTTTGATAATCATCTAAAACTCCAATGTTAAGACCGTTTGTATTTCTAAGATTTTTATTTTGCGGATTTACTGTAACTAAAGCTGATTTTATTTTCAGGCTGTCTTGACCGAAATACAATGAGCTCATCACTAATGCTATTGCTAATAAGTTCGTTTTCATACTATTTTTATTTAAAAATTATACTTCAAAGCTAATTTTGAAAACGCTTTTTATGAATGCGAAAAAAAATTAAAATAAATCTCTACATTTGTGAAAATCGCAAAAACCATGAATCAGGAAGTTTTATTGAAACAAATCAGAAAGAAGATCGGCGACAAATCTCTGAATGACGAGATCGCCAATATTCTCAACATCAGCTACGATGCAGCACATCGAAGAACTTCAATGAAAGCCAAATTCAGTTTTGAAGAAGCGGTGGAACTGGCTAAGTATTACCAAATTTCAATCGATCAGTTTTTGGGAACAGAAAATCAATTGGTTGTAAAAAGAACACGTCCTGTAAAAACACAAGAAGATTTACTGCACTTTTTTGAAAGTTCGCTCAAGATTTTGGATGTTTTTCAAAGCATTAATCAGTCGAAAGTATATTACTCGGCGAAAGACATTCCGTTTTTTTATACCATTTCGGATACTATTCTTTCTCGTTTTAAATTTTATGTATGGATGAATCTGCTGAACGAAGATAAATTTCTGTGTTCTTTTGAAGATTTTGATCTTCCTTATCATTCGCCAAAAAATGAAATGCTGAAAGATTTGTACGAAAATCAGAATGTAACTGAAGTTTGGAATGACACCACGATTATGAGTATTCTGATGCAGATTTCTTTCTACTCTGAAATGGGTCTTTTAAAATATAAAGATATTGTATTGATTTTGGAAGAAGTGAGAAGTGTCATAGAAAATATTGAATATAAAATACAGCATAATCCTGATTTTAATTTCTATGTCAACGATTTGGTCATTTTAAGCAATAATATTTTATTTAAAAATGAATATCAATCGTCCTTTTTTATTCCTTTCAATATGTTTGGATACATGATGACCAACGACGAAAATACGTGCAATGATACATTGGTTTATTTTGAACATGAACTTAAAAATTCAAAATCACTGAATACTTCCGGAAACCGGGAACGCAAAATGTTTTTCAATAAAATGTATGATCAAATTAGTGCATTGCAGGAGAAGTTGAAGGCGTGATTAGGTTGGAGCTTTTAAGAGTCGGAGAGTAATTGTGTTTAAAAATATAATTTTTACCTTTGATAAAAATCTGCGAATTATGACAGCTTTAGAAGAATCTATCTATAAAGAGATTCAATATAAATTAAAAACAGCACCAAAAGAAATTCTACAACAAGTTTTAGGATATGTAGATGGAATTTTGGAACGTAAAACTGATAATAATTTCGATGATTTAAAGATGCTTGTAAATGAAGATTATGCAGTTTACAAATCAGGAAAATCAAATTTAATAAGCATTGACGAGGCAGAAAAGGACATTGACAATTTTATTTCTGAAAATGAAAATTGAAGTAACATCTGTTTTCACAAACAAACTAAAAAGGCAAATAGAATATATCTCTTTAGACAAAAAAACTGCCGCAAGAAAATTTAATCAGTTAGTTTTTAGAAAAATTAAAGAAATTTCAAACAATCCAAAAATAAATAGAAAATCTATATTTTTCGTAGATGAAAACATACGTGATTTAATTGTAAAAGGATATATTATTATCTACGAAATTTCACCTGCTGAAAATAGAATTGTAGTTTTTGGATTCTATAAATGGGAAAAAGACTTGTAAATCTTACTCGTCCTTTTTCGAAGGCACCAAAAACACATCGATCAAACCTTCCGGAATTTGCATTTTGATGAATCTTTCTTCACGGTTTACCAAAAGAATCCAGTCTTTGATTAATGGAATTACCACTTCTTTTCCATCAAGATTGGTTACAAAATAATTCTGCGCCGTTTGGTCATTCACTGATCTGATAATACCACAGCTATTATCTTGTTCATCAAAAATTTCGTATCCGATAATTTCGTGATAATAGAATTGTTTGCCGGTAAGTACAGGCAGACTCGTCAAAGGAAGATATACATTTTTACCTAAAGACTGATCTACCAAAGCTTCAGAAGAATTTTTAAAAGCAATATTCAAAGCATCAAGTTTGCTCCAAGAAGATTTTTCAATAAAAAAAGGCACCAGCAAACCGTTGATTTCTACAAAAATAGAATCTAATTTTTTATAAAGTTCGGGTTGGTCTGTATCCAGCTTAAGGATAACATTTCCGGCAAGTCCGTGTCTGCGTGTGATTTTTCCTAATAAATAACAGTCTTCCTTTTTCATAGTGACGTAAGAATTTTAAAAATCTGTTTCAAAAAGTAAAAACAGATTATTTTGTTGTAAACAACAAAGACACGAAAAATCGTGCCTTTGCTTTGTATCTTTTTAAAAGAATTAAGCCTGAGTTTCTTCAGTTCCTTCTGCTTCAGCAGTTGGTTCTTCCGTAGCTTCTGTAACTTCTTCAGCAGGTGCGTTTGCAGCTTCTTCAGCAGCTTTTGCATCAGCTTCAGCTTGCGAAGCAGCAGCAAGTCTAGCTTCGTTTACTTTAGTTTCAGCATCAAAAGCAGCTTTTTTAGCGTCAGCTTTAGCATTTGCCAAACCGTCTACTTTACCTTGTACTTTAGATTCTTTAGACTCTACCCAAGCATTGAATCTCTTCTCAGCTTCAGCCTCATCAAAAGCTCCTTTAGCAACACCACCTTGTAAGTGTTTTTTGTAAAGAACTCCTTTATAAGAAAGAATAGCTTTTGCCGTATCAGTTGGCTGAGCTCCGTTGTTTAACCACTTTACAGCAGAATCAACGTTTAAATCTATTGTAGCAGGGTTTGTAATTGGGTTGTAAGTACCTAGTTTTTCGATGAATCTACCATCTCTTCTAGCTCTTGCATCTGCAACTACGATGTGGAAGAAAGGCTTACCTTTTTTACCGTGTCTTTGTAATCTGATTTTTACTGACATAATGTTTGAATGTTATGGGAACTCGTCCCGGTTAAATATTTAAGTGTGCAAAGATAGTAAAAAGTTTCAAGTAAAAAGACTCCGGTTAAAAGTTTTAGAATATTTTTTAGGAGCCGGGAACCTGCTTTCCGCTATATCTTTTTCGCAGGCACTTTTTTCAAGCCAGCGCAGAAAAAGGATGTCGCTGCAATCAGGGCTATGAAATTAGTCTAAAATTCACAACATGACCTTACTACAATAATTGGTAAACTGCTACATTGTTAAATTGTTACATTATTAGATTGTTACATTGAACTAATCAACATTTCCCATGTAAAACAAACCAAGACATTTCTGGTTTTCCTCGATCGTTAAAGAATCTTTCAGATGGTCAACAATTTTTGGAGAACTCCAGTAGCAGCCTACTCCATTTGCGGTACAGGTAAGATACATATTCTGAACCGCCATAGAAACTGCAGCAATTTCTTCCCATTCTGGGACCATTCCGCTGAAATTAACAACGATAGAAATTACAGCATCTGCTTTGTTGATTTTAAAACCTATATCCTGATATTTCTTTTCTAAAAAGACTTGTGGCGCCTGAGTCGATTTGTAAATTTCCTGCATTTCTATAGCCAAATTTGCTTTTTCTTCCCCTTTGAAAATTTTGAAACGCCAAGGTTTTGTACGTTTATGATTGGGAGCCAATGTTGCCGAATGAAGAATCTCTTCGATTATTTCCTGAGAAATTTCTGTTTCGCTATAATCTTTTGGAAAGATGCTTCTTCTTTGTTCTATGATTTCTTTTAAAACTTCTGCTTTATTCATGAACACAAAATTAAGGAAAAGATGGAAGCGAGGTGTGAAAAGCTGGGAGTTTTTTTTCGGATATAATATGCTTTTACTAAATTTTTGGTTGCTTTTTTGATGCCACGAATTCACGAATATAAGTTTTAAAACTTGAAAAAAATTAGTGTATTTGTGGCTATTTCACTTGCATCTTTTTACTTTTTACATGGTTCTTTTATATCACTTCTTCAATTTTCTGATGAATTTTATTCAGCGTAAACTCTTCGCCGGCTTTCATGCCGATAATTTTCTGAGCCATTGGGCTTTCGGGAGAAATAGCATAGAAACGGTCGCCTTCAAAGAAAAATTCACCCAGAGAAACAGAAATATAAAAACGGGCTTTATTGGTAATTACTAATGACCCTAACTTGGCATGTTCAGATTCAGAATTCAAAACTTTCTTCATCTGTTGTTGCATATTTCTTAAGTTGGCCATCTGCTTATCTAAATGGTAAATCTCATCCTGCATTTCTTCACGAATAGAATCGTATTTTGAAGTTTTTTTTATTTCGCGGCTTGCTTCCAAAGTAAAATTCAAATAAAACTCTAACGTTTTTACTTTTCCAGAAATCATATCTCTTACAAAAATCCGCAATTCATTTTTATTGTAAATCGCCTTCTGCATACATCGTAATCTTTACATAAAGATAATATTTAATTTAAAAAGTTGCTTATTTTTTTTTAATCGAACCTTGACAGATGAGATTTTTAACATATTTAAATAAAAAACTGCTTTCAACAATTTTAAAGCAGTTTTTCAGAAATTTATTATAAGTTACATTTATTTTTCAACCAAAGCTTTTAAGTTAGTAAGACCTTCATCGTAAGATTTTCCCATTTGGTAATCCATCATCGGTCTCATAATTTTCATCCAGGTTTCTTGTTCGGTATCCATGCTCCAAGTCACTTTTGTAGAATTTCCTTCGGAAGTTAAAACAATATCCGAAATCGCCTGTCCTTCAAAAGGTCTTTTGAAAGTCATTTCTGTTTTTTGCTTTTCATTGGCAACCAATTCTTTAATTTCCTGACATCCGGCGCCTGCATCATCATTTTTGCTGTCCCAACAATACTTATCTCCTACTTCACCGGGAGTTCCGGTGTATGTAACTTTCATGTTTTTATCTAATTTCATCCAGGGATTCCATTCATTAAAAGATTTCATTGAAGCGATCTGCTGCCAAACTTTTTCTTTCGGAGCATTCATCACCATCGATTTTTCGTAATGGTAATTTTTACCAAAAGCCAGCATTGCAATGATTGCATACACAACGATTAAGAGGACAATCCCACCAATAATTTTTAAAATTGTTTTCATATATAGATTTTTAAAGTTTTTTATTCGTTATATAGAATCACCAATCCGAATCAGTCTTTTTTGGAAATCTTTTTAATGGTGATTTCATAGTTTATAGATATTAAAGTTCTTTTTGGTAGTAAACAAAAAGCTAAGTGCTTTGAATAACGCAATATTTCATTCTGTTTATTTAAAATCAAAATTAAACATTTCATTACAAGACAATCTTTTCCTATGACAAGAATATTCATCATTAGGTACATTTGTCACAAATGAAGATCAAGGCATCTTTTTTGCGCGTAAAAAAATAATTCAAATCAAATAATTAAATTTACATCAATTAAAAATACGTCAATGAATATTTTAACAGAAAAATTCAATACACCATATCATTCAGCACCTTTTGATCAAATAAAAAATGAAGATTATCTTCCTGCTTTCAAAGCATTAATTCAACAATCTGAAGAAGAAATCAATGCTCTAATTAATAATCCGGAAGAACCAACTTTTGAAAATACTATTGAAGCATTAGCCTTTTCGGGTGAACAGCTTGATGTAGCTTCGAATATATTTTTCAATTTAAATTCGGCAGAAACAAGTGACGAACTCCAGAAAATAGCTCAGGAAGTTTCACCAATTTTAACCGAATATTCTTCAAAAATTTCGCAAAACGAAGCTCTTTTCAATAAAATCAAAAAAGTTTATGACCAAAAAGAGAAATATAATCTGAACGAAGAGCAGCAAATGCTTTTGAATGAAACGTATAAAGGTTTTGTAAGAAGCGGTGCTTTATTAAATGAAGAAGACAAAGAAAAGTTAAAGAAAATCAGCATGGATTTATCTTTAAAATCCCTTCAGTTTGGGCAAAATGTGTTGGCTTCGACCAATCAATATTTCAGACATATCACCAATAAAGAAGATTTGGCAGGAATTCCGGAAGCAATTATCGAACAATATGCTGAAGAGGCTAAAGAAAGAAATCTGGAAGGTTGGGTTGTAACATTGCAATATCCAAGCTATATTCCGTTCATGACGTATGCTGAAAACCGTGAATTGAGAAAAGAAATTGCGTTGGCAAATGGCAAAAAGTCTTTTGACGGTGGAGAATTTGACAATCAGAATTTAATAAAAGAACTTCTCAGTCTAAAACAGCAAAAGGCAGAACTTTTAGGCTATAAAAATTACGCAGATTATGTTCTGGAAGAAAGAATGGCAAAATCGCCAACGAAAGTAATCGACTTTCTAAATGAACTTTTAACCAAAGCAAAACCTTACGCCGAAAAAGAAATCGAAGAATTAAAAGCTTTAGCAAAAGCTGATGGAATTGATGAAATGCAAGGTTACGACCACGCCTTTTATGCCGAAAAACTTCGTAAAGCAAAATATGATCTGAATGATGAGGAATTAAAGCCATATTTTCCTTTAGATCAAGTTCAGGAAGCTGTTTTTGGTCTGGCAAAACAACTTTTCGGATTGACTTTTAAGGCAAGAAATGACATTCCGAAATATCATGAAGATGTGAAAGTATATGAGGTTTTTGAGGCTGGAAGCGAGAAGTTGGAAAATGGAAGTCACAATCCTGAAAAAACTTTCAAATCTCTTTTATACGTCGATTATTTTCCAAGAAAAGGCAAAAGAGCCGGAGCCTGGATGACGAGCTACAAAAATCAATATCAAAAAGACGGTGAAAATTCTCGTCCACATATTTCAATTGTTTGTAATTTTAGCAAACCGACGAAAGATACACCGAGTTTACTGACGTTTCAGGAAGTGACAACTTTATTCCACGAGTTTGGCCATGCCTTACATGGAATGTTGGCAAATACTCAATACCCAAATCTTTCGGGAACTTCTGTGAAATGGGATTTTGTAGAATTGCCTTCTCAGTTTCTAGAAAATTTCTGCTACGAACCGGAATTCCTAAAAACGTTTGCCAAACATTATAAAACAGGAGAAGTTCTTCCTGATGAAAAAATTGAGAAAATCGAACAGTCGAAAAACTTTATGGAAGGTTATCAAACGATGAGACAGCTCGGTTTTGGATTGCTCGATATGAATTATCATACCAAAGTTTCAGAGTTGGAGAATAAGAGTGTAAAAGAATTTGAAGATGATTATACGAAAGCAACGCAATTGTATCCTGTAAATCCTGAAACAGCGATAAGCCCCAGTTTTTCACATATTTTCCAAGGCGGATATTCTGCGGGATATTATTCTTACAAATGGGCAGAAGTTTTGGATGCCGATGCCTTTCAATATTTTAAGGAAACCGGAATTTTCAATCCTGAAACTGCCGCAAAATTTAAAATTTTACTTTCCTCAGGCGGAACGAAAGATCCGATGGAATTATATAAGAATTTCAGAGGCAGTGAACCGAAAGTGGAGAGTTTACTGAAGAGGGCATTTGGGTAAATCATTCAAATTCAAAGTTCTCAAAATTTAATATCTAGAGGACTTTGAATTTTTCTTATGGTTAAATCTGTAATATGCGTGTAAATTTGAGTAGTCATCACGCTGTTATGTCCTAAAAGCTCCTGAATATATATGATGTCGGTACCATTTTCAATAAGATGTGTTGCAAAACTGTGGCGTAGGATATGAGGTGTTACCAATTTTTGTATTTTCGCCTTTAAAGCCGCCTGCTTTACAACTTGCTGAACACTTCGGGGTGAATATTTTTCATTTTTTCCGCCTTCGAAGAGATAGGTTTGTGGAAAATACTTTTCAAAATATTCTCCAAGCAACGGCAATACAGATTTTGGCAGCATTACATAGCGATCTTTTTTTCCTTTAGCCTGAATTATCGAGATTCTTCCAGATTTTGAATCTATATCTGTGATTTTTAAATTAATTAATTCACTTACTCTTAAACCACATCCATATAAGAGACTTATCATCGATTTATGTTTCAAATTTTCAGTTAATCCAATCATTTTTAAAATTTCTTCTTTGTTGAGATATTTTGGTAATTGGTGCTCTACTCTTTTTGGATATAAATGTGACAAAGAAAATTTTCTACTAAACATTATTTCATAAAACAGTTTAATACTTCCTAAAATATGTTTTTGAAATGATTGCGAAATATTTTTCTCCCTTATCTCATGATACAGATACTTTTCAACAATAGTTTCGTTCACCTCTTCGATGGCAATACCATCAATTGATTTGAAAAATGAAGTTAAAGTAGAGATATAAGTTTTGATTGTAGATTCGCTGTACCTTGCAATTTCAAGTTTTTGTCTGAATGTTTGAGAATATTTCATCAATGTATGTTTTAACCAAAAATACTAAACATTCGTCAATCCGAAAAACATTTTCAACAAAATTTCACATAAACAATTAAAAACCAACACAATAACTAAAAATAAAATTAATTTCAAAATTAGCTTTGCGAATGTTATATAAATTGGATTGACGCAATGCGTAAATTTGGAAGTTATAGGCAATGCTTCTAAAAATGCGAATATGGATTCTCAATTACATAAAATTATTAACGATATCTCAATTTTAACTTTAGATGGTGAATTCACACCAGAAAGTTTAAAATTAGCAATTGACAACCTAAAACTCGAAAATATTGAGTTTACTGGAAGTGGATGTTTAATCACTTTTGACAACAAAGAAAACGCAACAAAGCTTGATGTTTTAAATAATGAGTATAATCAATCAGATTTGAGATTTAATGGCGTTGAACTTGAGAATAATCAAATGGATTTACTTTGCGATGTAAATGTTTACATAATAGATTTAAAAATAGATCATATTGAAATATGGAATAAACTGGGCACAGAAATGAAAGAAATTCCATCAAAATATATTCTTAGGCAAATGTGGAAAAACAATAATAATAAAATATTGCAAAGAAATTAGCACAGCCTATAACAACGGTTTGGCTCAATAGCTAAATTTATATTTAAAAACATGTTCGATTTTCCGCTGGAAAATCTATCTTAACAAGAAAACAATCGTTCACGCAGTCGCTACTGCGCCAAGCCGCGGAACGTTATGCGGCAGCTTAAAAGATGACACAACGGACAACTAACAAGACAAGAAAATGGGATTTGGTTTTAATTTATTTTTCGTTTTTATCCTCGTTCCATTTACAGGTATTCTCTTGGTGACTTGGCTGCTGACCAGAAGAAAATTTTCGGTAAGACACTTGGACTGATTTGGCTCGGAATATTTGGACTTGCATTGCTTTCTGGTATCGCTCAATGGTTGACAGCAAAGACTGAATTGAAAAAGAAAGACTATTACGGAGAGTATATTGTAAATCGCGACTATTTCCCTGGCAGACAAGCGGACTGGCAATACGAAAATTTTAGATTTGAAATTAAAGAGAATGACTCTATATACTTTCACGTGACAGATAAAGAAAAAATATTAAAAACATATCGTGGGACAATTACAACGACCAAACCATATAGCTCGGAACGACTGATAATAAATATGGAGCAACCAACTCACCACATTATAACAAGTAACCCGACAACTTATCGAAGTGCTTGGAGCTTTTATTTAGTATTTTACTCACCGAAATTTAACAACGTTTATTTCACAAAAGGACAATGGAAACCACTCGACAAATAGACGACAGAAAAGAAAGCCGACCGCATAACAGGCGTTTGGCAAAAAAGCGGGTTCAGTGCTTAAATGAAGCATTGTGCTTCGTATCAAGATCAGTGCTGGCAGATAGTTTAGTGCTTCGACTTCCCGCCCGAACGCAAAGCCCCGCAACGTTAGCAGAGATTTTAGAAAAAACCGACACCAAATGACAAGACACATTTTTACAATATTATTGATACTTATAAATTATTCTGTATTTGCAAATGACGGAGCTTTTTTCGCAAAAGGAAATCAACTCATTCCAATCAATGAAACAGAAATTACTGTCAGAAAAGAAATTTTGATGCTTAAAAAAGTCAGAAATAACTTTATAGAAGTAACTGTTTACTATGAATTTTTTAATCCAAACGAAGACAAAAAATCAACTGTTGGTTTCGAAGCTTTTTCGCCTGAAGGTGATGTTGATGGAACGCCAAAAAATGGACACCATCCGTATATGAGAGATTTTACAGTAGAACTAAATAACAATATTTTAAAATACAATGTTGCTTATGTTTCTGATTCATTATATACTGAAAACGGGAAAATAAAATCTAAAGGCATTCCTAAATTCGATGATAATGCAAGTGTAAATTATGTTGACTTTTATTACGTGTATCATTTTGAAGCAAATTTCAAAAAAGGCGTCAATATTATAAAACATACCTACAACTATGACTTGTCAGGTTCAATTGACTACAATTATGATTTTGAATATGTATTAACTGCCGCCAATCGTTGGGCAAACAAACAAATAGATGATTTTACATTAATTATTGATATTGGCGAATTCGAAACGTTCTCTATTAATAAATCATTTTACAAAAACGCAAATGAATGGCTTTTAAACGGAATTGGTAAAACAGAAGACGTTAAAGGCGTTAAAAATTCATTTATTGAAAATGATGCAACAAAATTCCATTTACAAAAAGGAAATTTAATTTTCCAAAAAAAGAATTTCAAAATTAACGGAGACTTATTTCTTTACGCTCAAAATTATATTGGAATTCAAAATTTAGAATATATTCCTTTCAGTTATTATCAAGAAGAAAATATAAATGAACCAAAGAACGATTTACAAAGAAAAATTTTAAAGAATTTACCTTTCGCAAGACGTGGTTATGTTTTTCAAAATCAAGAGTTGAATACTTTTTACAAAAAAATGGATTGGTACATTTCAAATCCAAACTATGAACCAAACACAGAAATATTAACAGAAAACGAAAAGAAATGGACAGAAAAGTGGAAATAAAAAGGATGCAGATGAATGTGCCGATTTAGTAGTTAAAAAAATAAAACAAGCAACTTCACCATCAGTTTGGTGGTTTGAAAAAAATAAAGAAGAACTTCCAAAAGTTGGAGATATTGCAATTGTTACAGATTGGAATGGAAATCCTAAAGCAATTATTCGAACAACAAAGGTCGAAATTGTAAAATATAAAGATATTACACCTGAATATGCTCAACTTGAAGGTGAAGGTAATAAAACTTTAGAATATTGGAAAAAGGTTCATTGGGATTATTATACTGAAGAAATGAATAAATTTGGTGAAAAACCAAATGAAGAAATGAAAATTGTTTGTGAATATTTTGAAACTATTTGGTAAAAATAAAATAAGTACAGCTAACACTTCAATAAATCATAAATTCACATTTACTTGTCGCAATATTTTCCATTATTTTGAAGAAAAACAAACCTCAAATTACAATAGATTATGTTTCTTTTCAAAATTTCGGATGAAACAAAAGCGGAAGAAAAAACTTTAATTAAAACAATCCATAAAACAAGTTTATACAACTAACTTTTTGCATTCTAATAATCTTACCAGTTATGAAATTTCAAATAATTCTTTTATTAGTTTTCGCCATCCATCAAGTTTTTGCACAGAAGAAAGAATTTCGGGATACAGAAGTTGACACGCTTACCTTTTTGAACAATAGAAAATTATTAAACAGTTTAAATACCAATACATTTCAAAAGAAAATATTTGTAGACAATGATATTCAAATTCCATACAGATTTTTAACGCCTAAAAATAACCGCACAAACGAGAAGTTCCCACTGGTTATTACATTTCATAATTCCACAAGGATTGGAAATGATAATGAAAATCAACTTGAGCCATTTGCTAAAATATGGTTACGGAATGAAATTTATGAAAGGTTCCCATGCTATGTTGTAGCGCCACAATTTAATAAACGCTCCACAAATTATGAGATTGATAAAGACGGTATTCAGGTTTCAAAACCATCTGACGAAGTTTTTGCTTTACTGAAATTAATTAAAGATCTTAAAAAAGAATATCCAAATATTGATAAAAACAGAATCTATCTGATTGGTTATTCAATGGGAGGTTCGACTGCCCAAAATCTTATGAATCTGAGTCCTGATACATTTGCTGCGATTGTTTCCGTGGCTTCGGTTCCTGATTTGTCGAATCTTGCGAAGATTAAAGATAAAAACATCTGGTTAATTCATGGTAAAAATGATGATGAAAACCCATATATTGGCAGCGTTCAATTGTTTGACAAACTTTCTTCCAATAAAAATTTGACCTTTACAACCTTCAACAATCTTAATCATAATAATATTGTGATTCCTTTTTTGGTAACAGATGAAATTCCGAAATGGCTGTTCGGAAAGCGCAGGTAAAAAGGAAAATAAGTATTTACAATTTCGTAATTTTACGCCATGAATAACATTACCCAAAGATTAGAAAATGTAAAAAAGCTTCAGGCAAAAAGATGGGAAAATGAGGATCATTGGGATGATATCAACGATCTTTTGATTAAAGAACTTGAAGATATTTTATCTATAGAATCTGAAAACACATCTGCTTTGATTAATCTCGGAGCTATTTTATGTGATTCGGGTGAGTATGAAAATGCTCTTGTAGTCTTAAAAAGAGCATTGGATTTGGGTTCAGAAGATAAAAATCTGTACACTAATCTTGCGATCGTAATGGTAGATATGGGAATAAATCCCGAAGAATATCATGAATATCTGGAAACTGCTGAAAATATGAGTGAAAATCCGCTTACTTTCAAGGCATATTTTGATCCACATTCACATTAGAAAACAATTTATTTAAAAACTTCAAACCATGTTACTTGCTATTTTACTTCCATTTTTATCCTTCATTGTGAGAGGGAAAATCATCACAGGAATTATTTGTTTTATCTTGCAAATTACAATCTTGGGCTGGATTCCGGCAGCGATTTGGGCTGCTTTATCATTACAAAATTCACGAGCTGAAAAGAGAAATGAAAAACTGATTCGTGCAGTACGAGAAAATAGAAATTAAAATATTCTAAAGCATCATGATAAAATATATCCTATTTTTTTCTCTACTTTTTGTCTCGGGTTTTATTTATTCTCAAACAAAAGAATACGAAGCTCCGGACTATAAAGCCATTCAGAAAAATATTGAGAATAAAGATTCAGAATATTATTATCCGAAATTGATGGATAAACTGAAAGCAAATGACACGCTCATTACCAGTGATCAATACAAACATTTGTATTTTGGATATACCTTTCAGAAAGACTATCATCCGTATAAAACTTCAGAAAATGATAAAAAGCTTATCCCATATTTTCAAAGTAAGGATTTAAAAAAATCTGATTACGCAGAAATTATAAAAATATCGAATGCTTCACTAAAAGAGTTTCCTCTCAATCTGCGTGTGATGAATTTTCTTGGCTACATTTATCATTTAGATGGTAATGAAGCGATGGCAAACAAGGTTTCTCAAAATTTTTATGGTTTATTTGGCGCTATTTTCAGCTCGGGAGACGGAAGAGATTGTAAAACTGGATTTCATGTAATTGCTGTAAGTCACGAATATGTTGTGATGAATATGTTGAAGTTAGAAATTGATTCGCAGAGCTTAACCGGCGATTGTGATTATTTAGCTCTAGAAAAAGACAAATATAAATTGCCCGGAGTTTATTTTAATATAACAAAACTCAAGGAAAAAGGGTTTGATTTTAAGTAGATACTGTGTAGTGACGTAATTTTATATTTTACGTGAAATAATTTTAAGTTAATCGTTTTTATTCAATTTAAAAATATATTTTCGCATTACTGGAAATTAGAGCTAAAATATTCTGTTTCAGCAAAATTTAAAATTAAAAACACTATCTAATCAAAAATGAAAAGAATTTTATCATTTGTCTTAGGCTTAAGCATTGTGCTTTCTACAACATCTTGTGCGACCATTTTTACAGGAACCAAAGATTCAATCACATTTACCACAACACCGGAAGGTGCAAAAGTAATCCATAAAGGAGTTGAAAAATGTTTAACACCTTGTACAGCAGAAATCCCAAGAGGTTTGGGTAAACAAATGGTGATGTTTCAAAAAGAAGGTTTCGAGACTAAAGAAGTGAAGCTTACCAAAACTTTTAATCCGGTAACGTTACTAAACATTCTTCTTGGCGGCGCAATCGGTGTAGGAATTGATGCGGCAACCGGATCGCTTATAAAATACAGCCCTAAAAGTTATACTGTTGATTTGGAGTCTAAATAAATCAATTACTTTACAATATTATAGGGAAATCAGAATTAAAAATTTTTAGTTCTGATTTTCTTTTTTATGTAAAATGTTTTCGTAGCTATCTATTTTCACAAATTTATATTTTAATTAGCTGTCCTCATATACAACTGTAAAATATAAGATGAATCTAGAACTTACAAAATTGTTAGTTGATGGAGTTTTAAATTCTAAATAACTTGAGAAAAGATGTTAGAAAGTTATGATTTAAATTTTACTTACCAAAAAAAGTATTTTTTAAGATGATTAATTGAATCTAGGATTCTAAAGTTTCGTTTTGCAACAATATTCACAAATTATTTTCAACAGTTGAACCATAGAATTTGTCAGAAATATTTTCCTAATAAACTTATTTATGTGAAGGAGAAGTATATTCTGAAAGAATTATAATCGTCTTAAATTATGTATTTTAATTATTTAATATTATTTTTTTCAAGTTCTTTTAAATTATTCATGCTTGTCTGATTGCCAAGTTCAGAGGCTTTTTTCCAATATAGTTTTGCATTCTGAATATCATTAATTTTAAAATAAGCCACTCCTAAATCATTCAGTATAATCTTATTATCTTCATGCTGAGAATCTAAATGGCTGAGATAACCTTTTAATTTTGGTATTGCTCTTTTAGGATTACCAGATTCTAAATAGATTACACCAGAGTATTTAAGCGCATCAGTATTACCTAATTTTTCAGCCATATCAAAATAAACCAAAGCTTCTTTGTATCTGTTTTCATTAAAGTATTCTATTCCTTTATCTAAATACTTTTGCTCATCTTTTTTAAACAAAAATTTATAGGACATGAAGGATAGTAGAGCAAAAACTCCAATTATTGCAATAATTTTTCTCATAATACTAAAATTAAAATACCATAAAATAGATAAACAACGATTAAAAATTCAAAAATTTTGAGTTTGAAAGTATAGATTGCATAAGCATTTAAACACATCATTAAAATACAAAAAACAAAAAAAGGAAGTTTGCCAAATTGAGAAAAATAATAGTAAAAGATGTCTATAAAAACATTCTTTCTTTGTAATCCTATATACTGAATATCTTTTCCTTTTTTGAGCTTCAGAAAGTCTTTTTTATTTACAAAAAAAGTGATGTGCTTATCATTCTTATTATATAATATCTTTTTATCATCCTTCAAATTTGATAAAACTCCTGTTCCAGAGTTATAAAATTCATTTGTATAATCTGCTATACGAAACTTATAGAAAGGAACTCTTGTAAATGATTTTGTTACTTCAGTTAAAGCTCCATTTATACTAATAAGATTACTCTTTAAAACAATTAATTTTAAAGGCACATATAAAATACCAGCAATTGAGATTAATATTATTATAAAAATCTTTATATTAAAATTCATTTTCTCTTACATTTATACCTTTCACAGCCTCTACTTCATGATTTAATAAAGCTTGAGCAATTTCTTCTTCACCAAAATTTGCCATTAGATTGAATGTAACAAAATCACCAATATCTTTAATAACATTTTCGATAAGACCTTTACCAACCGTTGATTTTAGCTGGTTCATAGCATTGGTCTGAATATTGAGATTGGAATTATTTGTTGTATTATTAATTTCTGTAATAGATGGCGAATGATATCCCGTTGTAGATGAACTTGATGAACTTATATTTATGTTTGTTGTACGAGGACTTGCATTGGGGTTGGTAGACGAATATATTGTTTGGGTTCCTACGGTTGTTTGCTGTACTGTAGTACTTGGTAAAATTACCTCTCCGTTAGGTGTAATTATTGTAGTTCTATTTTGATTTATAGAAGTGTTTTGAGTAACTGATGTGTGAGTGATTTGAGTATTTACATTTTCAATTTCTGAAGCACCTCCCCAAAGTCCCCCTTCCGGAGAACTAACGTAATCATAAGTCGATGTCGCAGTTGACCCCAAACTTTCAGGATTAATTACATTACCCATACCCGTTACATCTTTTAACCAGTCATAGGTTTTACCTGCAGTATAATTTGCTCCAACAACACTTCCCGCTTGTATTAATGCAATCCAGTTCTTTGCCTTTACCGCAGTAAGCAGTGCCGGTACACCTTGTGAAACCCCTTGAAATAAACTTCCCCCAAAATAAGAAAGCCCAATAATAACTACCGTATCTCTTAAAGTATCTACTCTGTTTTTATTTACAATTGCATCTGCATACTCTTCAGAAAAGCAAATAATAATTTTACCTCCAAATAAACAATCTAATGTAGAACTTCCTATTAATGCTTTTTTATTTTCAAATTCGACATTCTGATGTACTGGTGCCCAATCATACATTAAAGTCGTCATAGCACAAATAGGAAATGATATTGCAGCTGCTAAACCTGTAGCGGCTCCAGCTGTAGCACCAATAGCCATTACAGATCCTAATGCTAATGCTGCCGCACCACCTGTAAAAAAAATCAAAGCACCAACAGCAGCTCCAATTAACGCTCCGGCGATAACCATTTTCGAACATACAAAATTACCTCCAGTTCTGTCATCAATTGTTGCTAAATATTTATTCTGATTTTTTATTGATGACTGACTGTGAACTTTTATCTGTTTTTTATTCATTCCTGATGTACATACTAACCATGTTTCATCAGGTACATATACATTTCCCATATTATATTTTGGTAATTTCGTAATTGCATTTAGACACAATTGTGTCATTAATATTTTCGGTAAATTCTGATAAACACTTTTCTATATGTCCTGTCTTGTCAAGCTTATATTTAGATCTTAAACTAAAATCATATTCAAAATTATTCCCCAATAATTCTCTGTAGGTTTTATCATACAAATCTTTAAGAATATCTTTATTTTTATTTTCTAAAAAGCTCTTATTTTTTATTTCAAAGTAATCTTCTCCGTTATCAATTTTTTTTGTATTTATCTTCAACCAAATTTTATTGCCAGAAAATAAGGAAGAGTAAAGTTCTAATGAATGACTGTTCTTTATACTATTTGTGTTTAATTTATTTTCAAAAAGTTGAGGAAATATTTGATTATATTGTATGTTTGCTACTATATGTTTTAACGAATCAGAATATATGCTTTTACTTGTTTCTATTATTTGTTTCAACATTTCCTTATCATCTGTCATTTCATTTAATTCTATTTTTACGATTTCCCATTTTTCCTCTATCTCAGTTTGATTAACTATTTTAACTATTTTTCCACTATGGTCGGTAGAAACAATTAAATTTTCAAAAGGCTTATCCAATAATGATAACAGAATTAAATAGCTATCATAATGAGGAGAGCTACATGTAATTACTTTTGATTTTTGATTTATTTCATAGGTATTACTCACAATACTTTTAATCTCTACAATACTTTCCGTTTTTGAAGTATAGATTAGTTTTTTAAAAGTATAATATTCACTTTCTGCAATAATTTTATAATCATTAATAAATAAATAATCAATCTCCCGTTTGTTATTTACTTCGGGGTTTATTATTATGGTAGATAAATGTATAGGAAGATAGTCTCCTGAAATTAGTTTTGTTAAAGAAGAGTTACTGTTATGATAATTAATAAGTTCATTTATTGATATTTTAAATTTTTCAGCAATTAGTTCTAATGTATCACCCTCCTGAATTTGGTATTCCAACAATTCCATCTTTTATTTAGTTTATATCAACTTGTTTACCTGTCACGACAGTATTACCTGTAGCATTAATTGATGTATTTGATTTACTATGTAAACTAAGATTATTTTGAGTAACAAGTAATGCGTTATCTTTTGAGTTCATATCAAGCATTCCGTTTCCTACAGAAATAGTAATTGAATCTTTTTTAATGGTAATTTTATTTTCGCCGACTTTAAGTTCGATCTGTGTTTTTCCTTCCAAAGAAATATTTCCGGCATTATCCATTGTTAAAACACTCTGATCTTTTCCGACATTAATCGTGGTTTTCGTAGCGACTTTTGTGGTATGATTATTACCAATATCTTCATTATTATCATTACTCACAAGAGTGGTCACATCACCCGTTCCACTTAAAGTAACATGATTTCCATTTCTGTCTTTAATTTCAATTCCGGCTCCGTCATTCAGACAAATAATATTTCCGCTTTTGCTGGATAAACTTTTAACATTATTTCCGGCTCCGCCACCGCCGCCAACTCCACCATGAAACATTCCTCCCATTACAAACGGTCGGTCTGGGTGTTGATGAACGAAATTTACGATCACCTGATCACCAACTTCCGGAATCGCCATAAAACCACGGTTTTTATTTACTTTATCACTGCTGCCGGCATCCGGAGTCATTACCCGGATAAATTCTGAGGTATCCGGCCCACTTTGCCAATCGAACTGAACCTGTACTCTACCTTGGTTTAAAGGATCTGCATTTGCGATAACTTTCGCAAACTGAGCCTCAGCTCTTGGATTTTCAAAAACCGGACGTGGAATATAACCGCTGTCTGCAGCAATAGCCTCAAAATATCCGATGTAATATCCTCTTGCGTCAACCTCGTGAGTTACTTCAGTCATCATTAATTTGGTGAAATAAGAGGTTTGATTGGTATCTTGTTTTCTCATTTCAACATCTGCCGTACACCCCGGATATAAAAATGGAACCGTTGTTTCTCCTGAAGTAATAAATACCTGCGAAGCATTGCTTCCAGCCGTTCCTTTTTGTGAGGCGTCAATATCCATAAAAGAGGCTGCTTTTATCGGCGCAACTCTTAGAGATGGTGTTGTAAATGTTTTTTCTGAAATTTCGTACGCTCGTTTTGCAATATCTGAAGCGTGGGTGATTTTAGAGCTTCCCGTCGTCAGTTTTTCGTTTTTACTGCTATTGTACCCGTAAAATGAAGGATTCACATGTTGGGCTTTCATTTTGATTTTAATATCGCTCACACTGCTTCCATAAGTCAGCTTTATAGGTTGTTCGGCAGGTGGAAGCTTTCCAAAATGCAGAACTTCACCGTCATAAAAAAATTGCTCGCCGTAAGCTTCTGCAATTCTAGCTAAATAATTATAATGTGTTTCTTCGTACTGAGAACTGTAAGATACGTTTCCGTATTGAGCATCTACTCGAAAGTCGAATTTATTTCCGCCAAGTCCTTCTTTGATAACGTGATGGGCAATACTGTTTAGGCTAATCGGTTGGGCACCTCCAAAACTTTGAATATGAGGAGCTGCATCTAATAATATAGTCGGACTGAAACCACTCAAAACAATATTTCCTAAACTGCCTTTTTCTTGACTGAAACCTACTTCTGTAATAACTCCTACAAAATTTCTTTCAGGACCGTCGATAACGTCTTTATATTTAAAAATTACAGTTAGTCTTTTCCCTAAAAAATTCTGGGCTTCCTCAAGATTATGATTTTCTGCAGAACCAAGCGTATCGTGAGCAAGAGTAATGCTGAATTCATGATGTTTTATAGCGCTTTGATTTAATTTGAAATGCTTAAAATGTTTAATTTCTTTTCCTTCGATAATCAAATCGAGCTTTACCACTCTGTTGATTCCTAAAACTTGACTTGTGGCTATTGCCAAAGCATTGTGAATTTTTGAAGTTGGTTGATTTGCCCAAACTTTTTCTTCTATAACTGCAGGATTGTTGGTCTGAGCCATCTGATTCATAAACATATTAGATTTTTGTGCTGCTCCATTAATGGGTTCGCTAATCTTTGAGTTTATGTTTTTGATATTTTCGCTGGCTTTATCTGCAGTTTCTTTGGACGCTTCTTCCCGAAGGTTTTGTGTCGCACCAGTCTTTATCTCGCCTGAAAGCTGTGGTTTTATCGTATTATCCTGAAACATAATATTTTTCTTTAAACTTGTGAATTTGGTTTTTTATTTTTCTTATCTCATCAGAGATGACAAAATTTTCGTATTATGTATTACGAAAATTTTTGTTTTTTCTTATTATTTTAAATTTAATCATATTATTACCAAAAGAAAAAAAATTAAGCCTAAAATTTTACTTTTTGTAGTAATACTACGATTCATTCTTTAAGTATGGTATTATTGTAACAACAATTTTTGATCTTCTTTATATCTGTTTTCGCCGTAATTTTTATTAAAGTTCACAGATTTTTTACCTTTTTCGCTCAGTTTCTCATACAATTCTATTCGCAGTTTTGCTTCTGCTTTCGGGTCGTCTTTTACAGGAAATGTAATGTGATATTTCTCTTGAAGTATTGTTGAGACTTTCAATAGGTTTTCATAATAATCAACAGCTTTAGGATTTTTATTTTCCGATGTTTTCTTTTTTTCGTACTCAATATATTTTGCCATTGGAGAAAGCTCAGTTCCTTTTATTTTGGGATTCCCTCCCTTTTCTAAGAGATATAATGCGATACGGAATTGAGACAAATTACGTGCTGCTTCTTCCATAATATTGTGCCCCAAATAAGAAGTATGATTAATATCTGCACCATTATCCAACAAAAAATCGATCATTTTTTTCTCGGTTTGTTCATTTCCCAAAGACATTGCATTGCAAAGCGGACTATTTCCTAATTCAGGATTTGGATTAGCTTTATATTTGAATAAAAGCTTTGCCATTTCGTAATTATTTAAGGCAACTGCGTGAGAAAGGGGTAAGCCTAATCCTTCATTAGGAACCACAATATTGGGATCTGCTCCGTTTTTAAGGAGAATTTCCATTGCAGGAAGATTTTCTACAACGGAAGCATACATGAGTAACGTATATCCTTTATTATCACTCAGCTGGTTGATGATTTGCGGATCATCTTTTAAAACAGTTTCTAACCCTGAATTATCTTCATCAAAAATTTTCTGTGCAGCCTCTAACTGTTTTCCTTCAAAAAGTTTTTGAGGAGGGTATTGCTCTTTGTTTTGAGTTTTTCGGGATCTTGTATCCTGACAGGAAAATAACGTCATGGTAAAAAAGATTAAAAAAATTATTTTTTTCATGGATTATGGGTTTGTTGCAATTACATTGGTATTAATGGTTGCAATCATCGCTTCTACAGCATCTGCATATGCGCTGTGACCGCTTCCGAATGTTTTAAGATTCATTCCTTCATTATCCGGAATGTACCCGAAAATTTCGTTTTGTTCGCCTAAAGCTCGTGGAACCGCACCTGTAAGGCCGCCAAAAAGCGCCAGATTATTCAGTCCGGGAATTCTTGAAATTGCAAGAGTCGATAAAAGACCTTCTCTGTTATTCTGAAGTGCATTAAGAATATCATTACTGGTACTGTAATTGGTGATATTGGAAGTAGATCCTACCGCATTGTTTTCATCTAAAAAATCTAAAGTATTTTGGTGCACACCTCGCGTGTTGAAAGTATAAGCCGGTAATCCTGTGTAATAAGACGCCATTGCACTATTTCCTCCACCCAAAGAATGTCCTGTAAAAGAGACATTTCCGTTGGTTGCTTGGTTCATTTTATCTGCCAGACGCATTGTTTTTTCGATCTGTGGAGTCTGGGCACCAAAAGCCTGCCCGCCATCTTCTATAAACCAGTCATGATAAAACTGCATCCCTTTAGGTTCTGACCCTCTGAAAGCTACAAAATACTCTCCTGTTGTATTATTTTTGTATAAAGAAGCGTAAAATCCATCGTCACGATTCGTATTAAAATCTTCAGGGATAAAATTCCCGGGACCAAACATGTCGTCTAGCACTGCCTGGTCATCAGTATTCATTCTTGTATACTCACCAATTTGTGCTGCTTCATCAGAATTATCATTATAAGAATCCTGCGCCATCGATGCGGCGTTGCTTAACTCAGTGATTTTAGCAGGTGTAGGAAGATGAAACTTGACCGTTCCACCCAAAAAACAATTAAGTGTAGAATTCTGAAGAAGAGGTTTTTTACCTTCAACTTTTACTTTTTGATGCGTATTCGTCCAGTCACTTCCTTTTGTAAGAAATGAACAAATATTAAGACAATCATCAATAAGTGCGCTTCCAGCCCAAGCTGCAGCAGCCAAAACGAATAATCCGCCACCAAATGCAGCGGCGATTCCGACTCCGGCAATAGCTCCGGCGACCATCATCTGCGGACAGATAAAATTGTCTTTGAAACGATCGTCTTCTGTCGCCATCAGTTTGGAACCATTTTTTAGATAAACGCTCGACTGAGAACTGACTCCTATCCCGATCAGCCGTCTTCCGCTTGTACACATGAGCGGAGTTTCTTGTGCGATATACAGTTGACTCATATTGTTTATGTTATTAGTTGAATATGATATCTGCAGACATACAGCATTTTCTCGTTCAGCTTTTCCTTTACATGAAATACAATTTCTGATAAAACGGAATCGAGATTATAAATATATTCTCCTTCCAGCATCAAATCATATTCTAAAGGAATATTTAAAGCTTTCTGATAATTATTAGCATAAATTTCATCAAAATCGCCGGTATGACTTTTAAGTTTTCCTCCGACATTCATCTGAAATTTATCTTTATTATCTACAAACTGATAGTTTGTATCGTACACTATTTTTTCCCCCGGAAAAAGGGTCGAAAGAAATTCTCTTTCTTTGAATTGACCTTCATTTGTGAAATTGACTCCGGTATTCGGAAACGGATAAAAAAGTATTTGGTAAATAAGGTTTGCTTTAATATTATCATCAATCCTCTGAAATTCTTTATCGTAAATATTGATGATTTCGTTGTAAGATTCTTTTACCAATTGCAGAAAACGAAGTTCTTTTCGTTTGATCTCTTCCCATTTCTCAATAATTTCCTCTTCATTTTCAATCTTTTCGATCGTTTTATCTTCGCTGAGAAGTAAAGAAAGATTTTCGGTTGCTTTATTTACCTTATCCAGAATTTCGTAGAAAGGTTTCATCTGTGCATCGAAACGAATATATTTTTTATCTGAGATCAGAATATCAATATGCTTGTATTCTCCGGGAATAATTTCCCAGATTTCTTCTGTTTCTGTTTCGTTTGCTTTTCCGTTGCCTAAGGTAAGGTATGACTTGACGTTAACAGAATATTTTCCGTTTCTGTACCAAGCATATTTAAATGAATTTAATTCTTGAATTTCGTTTACTTCACTTTGATTCATAACCGAAAAGTTTTGAAATTAAGGATGATTTAAAACAAAAATGGTAGTATATTGAAAATGTGTATGAATAGTTTTATTCATACACATTAATCATTTCATAAGCGAGAAATTATACTCCTGGCCAGATGCCTTCGTATGCAGCTCCACCATAGTTGATTTTTTCTGCACTTACTACAAAGCTGATTAACATAGAGTTTTGATCTATTGCATCAAAATCTACTTCGTGCTGAATAACGTATCCGTTTTCCCAATTAAGAGTAATCAAAGTACCTTCTTCGTGAGATTTGTTGAAAGTAATTTCACCAGTTGTTGGCTTATATTTACCATTAAGCAAACTTTCAAGAATTTCAGATTTCTCTGTTGCTTCGATCGTTAATTTGATGATAGCGTTGGAAGGATCTGATGCTACACGTCCTGAAACGTCTGTAGATCTAGATACGCTGTAATTAAGCTTTAGTAATTTTTGTCCTTCGCTTCCGTTGAATTTTAAGATTCCTCTTGAATTGTCTGCCATGTTTTGTAAATTTTAAACAGTTAATATTTTGTGATTTGGTTGTTATTTCTAATCCAAAGATAGAGCCATTGATTTCTTTTGGAGCTATAAATATGATAAATCTCAGTTTTTGTAGTAATACTACGATTTTGTGTAGTAGTTCTACTACTTTTGATACGGACATAGGAAAAACCCCTTTGTATAAAGAGGTTTTTGGTTTATTTTAAATCAAATTATCCTTGGAATATGATTAATTATAAGGAATTTTGATAGAATTTAACAAAATTTATTACATATAAAAACTAAAAATGATTATCATGATAATAAAAGTGCTTCATAATATGGATAATTATCTATCCCATTTTTACCAGATTTTTTCATAAGAAGTTTCGTTCCGGTATTTCCATCTAAACGTACTAATTAAATTCCTTTATCACCCTTATATTCAAAATCTGGCAATTAACATATTTAGAATAGTTTTATTTATTTTGCGTGAATAGAAGTTTTTGGCTTATTAATATTTATAACTAAATTCTTTTCCCATTGTAATAATTTCTGCAGAATCATCTTTAAATCTGATTATAAGAGTAAATATTTCGTATCAGCTATCGATCTTATTTTTTGCAATTTTGAAATTACTATGGAATTAATTCAATTGAAGTTACATGAATAAAGAGTTTAATCTTCAAGAAAATCTGAGCTTCTTTCTTGAGATGATAGTATTTTAAGTGTAGAATCTTCAAATGTAAATATTTTGACTAATTTATCCTCATTATATTATTTTTCTTTTACTTCTTGCAATTGCTTTTTAATATCCTCGGGAAACCAATGTAAAACAGGGTCTTGTTTATATTGCTCATATACTTCGTCAGGATATAGAAATGTTTCTGGAAGATTGAGTTTTTTGAGTTCTGCTTGGAAATCCAATTCTTTGTCAAAATAAACAAGTTGTTTTTCTTGAGTATTGATGATGAACCATTTTTCGGGTATATTAAAATCAGGTTGATTTTCATTTTTAAATTCAAGTTTGTGACCATAAATATATTGATTAAAGACATTAACCTTTTTTATTGGGGAAATTCCTCCTCCAAATTCGTTATAAAGGTTGTCTAAATCGGTGTCTAAAAACCAACCATATTCAGATCTGTTCATGCTCAAAGGTTTAACAAGAGGTAAAATATTAATATTTCCTGGATCTACATTTGAATAATAAAATTTATCTATTCCTGCATTTTTATAGGAATAATCAGGTGTATGTTCTTTCATTTCATTTTTTATTTTGTTACATTTTAATGAACAAACAATCATGAAAGATAAAAGTAATGTTTTTAATAATTTCTTATTAAATTTTTTAATTTCCAAAAGGAAATGTGGCTCTATTATAATCATCTGTTTTGTTATATTCTTTTATTATAGAATCTTGTTTTTGCTTCATATTTTCCATCATTTTTTTAATTCTTTCATCTCCATTTGCCATCCAGTCAATTTTTGATTTATTGTAGGAATTTGTCCAATTTCCTTTTACTCTCATTAAATCATTTCCTCCTACAATGTCGTGATAGAGAACACTTACCACATCGTATTTTGTTAATAAAAATGAGGAAGCTAGTTCCTCATTATATTATTTTCCTTTTTTCCTTTCTTTTGCTTCTTGCAATTGCTTTTTAATATGCTCAGGAACCAAGCTAAAACAGGATCTTGTTTGTACTGCTCATACACTTCGTCAGGATTTAGAAATGCTTCGAATAGTTTGATATTTCGTCTGTAATAATGAGATTATTTTTTTCAAAGCTACAAACATCAATAAACCTAAAATATAACCTACCAAAATTCCACAAAACACTCCAATAAATATGGAAATATTAGTATCCCACCATTCTTTAACAGAATTAACAAACCAAAAAAAGATTATAGCTACAATTGTACAGCCGACCATTGAAACGCCCAAGAAAAAAGTTTTGAAACCCTTACTAATAGATTTCTGTTGAATACCTATCAAAACAGAGGTTGATAAAATACCTGCTGTTATAAGCCCAATTAGAAATAAAATAAATAGTAAACATAAAACCACCCCAATAATTACTACGATAGCAAAAAAAATGGCTCCCATTATTAATAGAACAACAAGAAAATCATCATCATTTTGAAAGAATCAATAATATATGATGAAAAAAGACTAATGAAGTTAATATGATCTATCATCCCGTTAGCTGGTGTTTATTTATTTTGCTTTGCTTTCGCTTCTTGCAATTGCTTTTTAATATCCTCAGGAAACCAAGGTAAAACAGGGTCTTGTTTGTACTGTTCATACACTTCATCAGGATTTAGAAATGTCTCTGGAAGATTGAGTTTTTTGAGCTCTGCTTGGAAATCCAATTCTTTGTCAAAATAAACAAGTTGTTTTTCTTGAGTATTGATGATGAACCATTTTTCGGGAGAATCAAAAGTAGAATCTTGCTCATCTTTTTCAAATGGCTTGTAGCCATAAATATAAATTTTATGACAATTAAATTTCAAAATAGGTGATATTCCACCTCCAAGATCATTTTGAAGCCTTTCAACAAAAGTATCTAAAAACCATTCTTCAGGGTTACCTATACTTGAAATGTTATATGGTTTTATTAAGGGAATAATAGGAGTATTACCTAAATCCTTTTTCACATAATAAAATTTATCAATTCCTGCATTTTTATAGGAATAATCAGGCACATGTTCGTTCATTTCTTTTTTTATTTTATTACATTTTAATGAACCAAGAATCATGAAAGATAAAAGTAATGTCTTTAATAATTTCATATTAACCTTTTTTAATTTCCAAAAGGAAATGTAGTTTTATTATAATCATCTATTTTGTTATATTCTCTTATTATAGAATCTTGTTTTTGCTTCATGTTTTCCATCATTTTTTTAATTTTTTCATCTCCATTTGCCATCCAGTCAATTTTTGATTTATTGTAGGAGTTTGTCCAATTTCCTTTTACTTTCATTAGATCATTTCCTCCTGCAATGTCATGATAAAGAAAACCAGAGATAATGCTTACCACATCATATTCTATGCTTCGTGAACCATCTTCAGACGCTCTTAAATCAAAAGTATCATTAAATGAATGATATATCCCTGTTGTACCATTTTTATCTACTTTAATTTTACTTCTGACTCCTATACTTCTTAAGAGCCAAGTTAATTCATTAGCTGCGACTTTCCACGTATCTCTGTATTTTACACTAAACGGATTTTTAAACTGATCCAGCATATCTCCTTTTGCTCTTTTTCCTCCTAATTGAATTCCTTTTTTATGCTCAATTTCGAAACTATTCTTTAAATAATTTGAGTTTTTAATAACCATTTCAGCAATTTCTTTCTCATACTCAACAAACTCCGGATCTTCATTAATCATCTTAATCAGCCTTTTGCTGTTACTAATATCTACTTCACCACTTTGCAGCATAGAATAAATCCCGGCTTCAAAAAGATTATCTATATTTCCATCCGTAAAACCAATAGATTTTGCCAGGCTTTGTCTTGCACCATGTGCCCAGCCGGAACCGTCATATTCTTTGTCGCCTCTTGCCCAATCTACAATATCAGTGTACCAGTGTTTTGTAATTTTCAGTTCTTCTTTGGCTTGGTCTACCCATTTTTTTATTCCTGCGGTATTGACAATGCTTGTTTTTACCATTCGGGTTTTTCCTTCGCCTTCTACAAATGCTTTTTCTTCTTTCCGTTTTTGTTCCAAAGTCGCACCCGAAGAATAATCTAAGCGGTAAAACAAATCTTTGCCTGTATCTTTTACCCGATCCCAAATGGTTTGATCCTGATACTGATCCCAATCTGAAAGAGTTCCTTTATTAAACATTAATCCTACCGGAGCAAAATGGGCCTGCAGTTCCATATTATGTACTTTTTCAAAAGCTATTAAGGCATTAAGCTTAAGACGGTACAATTCACTTTTCATATAAAGAGCTTTTTTCGCTCCTTCTGCTTTTGAAATTGCCTGATCTAAAATTGTATGAAACCAATCAGGTAACACATTACTTATTATAGGAATTTTATATTTTGCCGACGCATACTTTTTAGAGGGATTAGCCTTTATATAGTCCCGATACGTTTTATACTGATGATAAATTTTCCAATAAGATTTTACGCATTCTCTGAATGTAGGTGCATTTCCGTTAATACTTCCATCAGGATTGAAAGCTTTATCTAAAAGACGTTTAGGAAAATGATAACCTTCTTCCGAGAAAAAACCTTCTGCACTTGCTCCTGCATAAAATCCCCAACTTTCAACATAGAGATTATCTTTTTCATTACATGCGTTTTTCACATAAGGAATATCTCCCATTCTGGTTACAAATAAGGCTCTGTCATTAGGAAAAGTAAACTGTACAGATCTATCTATTAAACCTCCCCACGAATCGCCTCCAAGAAGCTCATTCATTTTTTCATAGATTCCCTGATTTTGATACAGTTTTTCTTTAGTAAAAATATCTCCTATCCACTCCAGAACCCATTCCTTAATAAAATCTTCGAAATAATAGTTTTTGAAATGCTCGTAATTTTTTCCGTAAAGTCCTTGTGGCTGGTGTGTTCCTAAAAATAATATATTGATAGGAATTTCTTCCCAACCCATCTCATACGCATAATAGATAATTCCAAGTGCGGTTCCTGCAGCAATTGCTGCCCCCTGACTATGCCCCACTACAGTTATCGGTTTGTATTGTGGTGAATAGCTAAGAGCTCCGGGATTTTTTTCTTTCAAATCATCAATAACAGATTTTTCTTTAATGTTCCATTTTCTTTTAGCCCAAGCATACCCCTGTGCAATGCCATGTTCTACACGGTGCGCTCCTGAAGACTGAAGACCATGAGAGCCATTGATGAAATGTGCATTTCCGAGAGCATGAAAATATTCTTTAAAAACTTGAGAATATCTCTTTTTAGTAACATTATCATAACCTTCCCAATATCCTTCAAACTTTTCTTTTGCAGCAAATATCCATCGATAATTTTCTGTCGTTTCATAGTTGGGGTCACTATATAATGTACCGCCTCCTTGACGATTATCAATTTCCAGCTCATCATTGGTATAAATATCAACATTATCCGTTATCTTTTTTTCATTCATATTTGCCCCTCTCATTGGATTTTGAGAAACATCATCTGGAACTTTGTCCACAATAACATTGAGATAAGATCCAGGATTTTTTTTTGGACTACTTAGATATCCATTGCAAAAAATAACATCCCCATTTAAAATAGGTTCCGTAAAATTTAGTATGGGTGGTTTTGGAGGTTCTTCATTTATCCCATAACTCACTCCTCCTTCCTTACCAACTTGTATTACTTTAGAACCAATATTTTCTACATTATCTTTAGAATATCTCTTATAGCTACCTCCAATTACTTTTGTAATACTTCCTTTTACAATTCGTGTTCTGCTCATGGTTTGATAATTTAGAAATTATTACTTTTTTCAGAACTATGATTTTTAACAATTTTATCAGAATGTTGTTCGTTTGTACCATTACTCTGGGTTACAATTTTGCCTTCACTCACTTCATTTCGCTCCTTTTTAGTTTCACTATGAACATCCCCCTCAATCATTTCCGTCAATTTTCCTGTAATAAACATACTTGTATCTCCAATTACAGAAGTCATTTTCATAGCTCCCACACTTTGGGTAGCGTTTAATCCTATACTTTGGGTTCTGTTCATGCCTATCGTGTCAGACTGATCCATTCCTACACTCGTTGTCATATTTTCAGATACATTAATAAACATATTCTTACAATTCAGCGTCATCGTTTCAGGTGCTGTGATATTGATATTACTTCCCGTCGTATCCAGATGAATCTCATTACCTGATTTATCTGTAATAATAATACTTTCATCTTCTGTGAAAACAACTTTATGGCCGCTTCGGGTCATGATAGATTTTACTCGGTTGTCTGCAAATCCTCCCAAAGCTGTTCCCCCGTGAAACATTCCGCCCATTACAAAAGGTCTGTCGGGATGATTGTGTACAAAATTCACCATCACTTGATCTCCCACTTCCGGTATGGCAACATATCCCCGGTTTTGTGTGATTTGGTCGGTTCCTCCTGCATCGGGACTCATCATTCTTATAAAATGAGTGGTGTCATTTGTTTGCCAGTCAAATCTTACCTGAACTCTTCCCTGTCCTTCCGGATCGGTATTTGAAATTACAGTGGCAATTTGTGGTTGAGCAATTGGTATGGTGAATTCAGGCTTAGGTAAAAATCCTGTGTCTGATGCAATTCCCTGAAAACTTCCGGTGTAATGACCGATGGTATCTATTTCATGCGTTGCTTCTGTAACCATGATTTTTGTGAAATAGGAGGTTTCATTCGTATCAGGTTTCCGCATTTCGATATCTACACTGCATCCCGGATGTAAAAAAGGAACCGTTGTAGAACCTGAAACACTGAAGACATTCACGCCTTCACTTCCTGATGTGCTTTTTTGGGAGTATTCAACATCCAAATGGGTGGTTGCTTTTATCGGAGCAACTCGTAAAGAAGGTGTTTTGTAAATAGCATCATTGTGCTGATACGCTGTTTTTGCCAAATCTCCAACATGTTGAATCGGAGTTGAACCTGATATCAGTTTTTCATTTTTATTGCTGTTGTAACCGTAAAATTGTGGTTTCGTATGAACAGCCTTCAATTCTACTTTTATATCATTGGCACTGCTTCCGTAGGTTAATTTGATCGGTTGATTTTGTGGAGGTAATTTTCCAAAATGAAGAACTTCACCATCATAATAAAACTGTTCACCATACGCTTCTGCCATTCTCGCCAGATAATTGTAATGGGTTTCATCATATTGGCTGCTGTAAATGATTTGAGAATAATCATTTGTATCTATTCTGATATCAAAACGGCTTTTATCTAAACCCTGTTTAATTACTTCTTCAGCGATAATTCCCATATTGACAGCCTGATTTCCACCAAAACTCTGAATATGCGGTGCCCCATCCAGTAAAATAGTCGGACTGTAACCTGATAAAATAATATTTCCCAAGCTCATTTTCTCCTGACTGAAACCTACACCGGTAATTACACCGACAAAAGTACGTTCCGGACTGTTTTCAATGTCTTTATAAGAAATAACGGCCGTTAATCTTTTGCCTAAAAACTTATTGGCTTCTTCTAAAGTATGCGTTTGGCGGTCGCCTAAAGTATCGTGAGCTAATGTCAGCGTAAATTCGTGATGTTTCTGAGAACTTTGGGTAAGCTTGAAATGCTTGTAATATTTGATCACCTTACCTTCAATGACCAAAGATAATTTTACCAAACGGTTGATACCGGTATGGTGATTCTCTGAGACCCCTGCCGCATTCTGTGATGGGCGAAAAGCGGAACCTCCATTTTTTTCTAAGGTATTCATATTGTTGTGATTATGTGGTGGATTAAAGATATTAAATTTTATTTATTCATTTAAATTTTAAGTTATAAATTTTTATATTCATGATTCTAGCTATTTGTTTACTGGTAAGAGTGTGATATTTTACTGAATTCTTATAAAATAGACTCAATCGCAGCCCTGCTTGAACGGAGCTCTTTTTATTTTTGGTAGCTAACCAATAATAAAAAAAGCGGGAGTGGAAGAAGGATCAGCTGCCATAAAAAATAAAGTTGTACAAAAATCAACACTGAAATATACGATGAACTGAAAAAGACCGTCTTTTGGGACAGTCTTTTTTTTGAATCTCTAATAAACCTTGAAGAATTGCTGTTATACTGTCGGCCAAACTCCTTCGTAAGCAGAGTTTCCGTAGTTGATTTTCTCAGCACTTACAACAAAGCTGATCAACATTGAGTTTTCGTCTACTGCGTCGAAGTCTACCTCATGCTGAATTACATAACCGTTTTCCCAGTTTAAAGTAATTAGAGTTCCTTCTTCGTGAGATTTGTTGAAAGTAATTTCACCAGTTGTCGGCTTATATTTTCCGTTTAACAATGACTCAAGGATGTCAGATTTTTCTGTTGCCTCGATCGTTAATTTGATAAGCGCATTAGAAGGGTCTGATGCTACTCTACCTGAAACGTCTGTTGATCTAGAAACGCTGTAGTTCAGCTTTAATAATTTTTGACCTTCGCTGCCGTTGAATTTTAAGATTCCTCTTGAATTTGCTGCCATGATAAGTAAATTTTAATCGTTAGTATTTTTTGTGATTTCTATAACCCAAAGATAGATACACCAATAATATCTTTAAAATTTTAGAATAATTATTTCGAAAATTGTAGTAATTCTACGATTTGATGTAGTAGAACTACGACAATTTATAAGTACAACCAGTTTTTTAACAAATATTACCGAATTTTAATATAAAATTTACACTTTTTGGAATGATAATTGGGTATGGATTAAAACACCATAAAAATAAAATATTATGAAAAAGTTAATGTTATTTGCCTTCGGAGTAGGCTTAGTTGCCGCAAGTTGCGGATCAAAAGAACCACGGATGTCTTCAGAAAACAAAGATTCAATGACTGTCACAGCAGATTCTACGACAAACATGGACTCAACCTCTATGCCAATGCAAAGCCCGGACACTATGAAAATGCCGGTAGACACAGCGGCAGCGCCAATGAAATAAGAAATAGATCTTATAAAAACATAAATCTGCTGATAATTTCGGCAGATTTTTTATATTTGATTAACTAACCAATATGCTTTAAATATGAAAAAATTAGGAATAGCAATGCTTTTAGGCTTAATAACTTTAGGAAGCTGCGCAGACAAAAAAGAAAACAGGGAAGAATATAAAGAAAATCACAATAAAGATTCTTTGAGAAATATATCAGGTGATACGGCAGCAGCACATTCTGAGCCTACTCAAGCGGAAACTGATACTCCAAAACCTTTACGGGACACTGCCGCCTCGCCAACCGATTACAGCAGTAAAGAGTCAAAACCCAATACCTCGGTAGGAGGCTCAAGATAAAAAAGTAAATCCGTAGAAAATTCTATGGATTTTATTTTTTATATATTTTTAAAATGCTTGTCTGCAATTTCTGATATTTTATAACTTTTTTTATTTCTTTACTAAGTTTACGCCTTTTTATAACTTTAAACGGTCAAGTTTTAATATTCTTTGTCTGCCTTTGCGTTAAATTGTGGATTATAAGTAAAAACGGAAATACATAATTTCTAAAATGGTCTTCTTATTTTTATTAAAAAGAGAATAATTATTTAACTTAATTATTACATTTGTATCCAACAAAAAAAATTCATGAAAAAAACAGCAATATTATCATTCCTTTTCTTTGCAGCACTTGCATTTGCACAAGGAATTAAGTTTGAAGAAGGCAGTAACTTCAAAACCATTTTAGCTAAAGCAAAAAAAGAAAACAAACTTGTTTTTATTGATGCTTATGCAGTTTGGTGTGGCCCTTGTAAATTGATGGTGAAAAATATTTTCCCGTTAAAACCAGTTGGTGATTATTACAACGCCAACTTTGTCAATGCAAAAATTGACATGGAGAAAGGTGAAGGTATTGATCTGGCAAAAAAATACAATGTAAAAGTATTCCCAACCTATCTTTTCATCAATGGTGACGGTGAAGAAGTTCACAGAACCATAGGATATGTTGAAGAAAAAGATTTCATCCAGTTTGCAATGGATGCAGGAGATCCCAATAAAAGATTAACTGCATTGAAACAAAAATTTGAAAAAGGAGAAAAAGATTCTGAGTTCCTTTTAAATCTTGCCGGATTAACGGTTTATAATGATACAGAATTTTCTAACAAAGTTTTGGAACGTTATTTTGCTGCAAAACCTGCAATCACTCAAGATAATCTACAGCTGCTTTTACAGGCTATGAAAAGTACAGATGGTGCGCCTTACAAGATTTTCACAGAAAGAAAAGCTGATATCCTAAAAATAATTCCTGAGAAAAACGTTGAAAGCATTGATAAAAATGTGAAGGTAAATACGGTAATGAGCAAAGCTTACAATACAACAACAAAAAAGTTGGATGAAGCTTATTTCCTTGCTGAAACTCAAAAGTTCATGACTAAAGATGAAGCAGAAAACCTTTTGAAAAGAGTAAAAGCAAGCAGAGCCTTGAAAGATAAAGATTTTGCAACTTATGAAAAAATAACTATTGAACTGAATAAAGATACTTCGGCTTTAAGCGCAGACCAACTTAATTCTTTAGCTTGGAATTTCTTTGAAAACGTTACCACTAAATCTTCTCTTGAAACTGCTGTAAAATGGGCGCAGGAGTCTGTAAGTAAGAATGAAAATTATGCAAATACAGATACTTTGGCAAACCTTTACAACAAAATCGGAGACAAGAAAAATGCTAAAATCTGGGCACAGAAATCAGTAGATCTAGGAAAAGCAGCAGGTGAAGATACTGCAGACACAGAAAAATTATTAAAGAGCCTTTAATCTTTAATTTTAAAACATAGAAAATCCGAAGAACGAATAGTTTTTCGGATTTTTTTATTTTGTTTTGCCACGAATGCACGAATAAAACCTTTATTTAAAATGAATAATTCGTGCATTCGTGGCATCTATTTTTCAGATTAGTATTCAAACAGAATGCTTCCCCACGTAAAACCACTTCCAAAAGCTGAAAGGAGCACTAGATCGCCTCGTTTGATTTTTCCCAGTTCAATCGCTTCATTTAAAGCAATCGGAATAGAAGCTGCTGTTGTATTTCCGTACTTCTGAATATTATTATGGATTTTTTCATCCGGCAAACCAAATTTTTGCTGTACAAACTGTGCAATCCGTAAATTCGCCTGATGCGGAATAAACATATCAACATCTTCAATTGTTTTTCCTGCCTTATCTAAAGCTTCCTTCATGGTTTCAGGAAATCTTGTCACCGCATGTTTGAAAACAAAATTCCCATTCATGATCGGGTACACTTCTTTATCGGTTACATTTTCGGGCTCTTTTCTCATTCTGTCGCTCCATCCGTATTTTGAACCCGGAAACTGTGTGCACAGTTCATCAGCGTATTTCCCTTCAGAATGCATATTCATCGCCAGAATATCTCCTGCATTTGCATCTTCCGTTGCAGAAAGCACAATTGCTCCTGCTCCATCACCGAAAATTACAGAAACACCTCTTCCCTGATCAGAAAAATCAAGTCCGAAAGAATGAACTTCAGCGCCTACAACCAAAATATTTTTATACGTTCCAGATTTTATAAATGCATTCGCAACGCTCATCGCATACACAAATCCTGAACATTGGTTTCTCACATCCAAAGCTCCGATCGTATCACAACCCAACATATCCTGAAGCAAGACACCACATCCCGGAAAATAATAATCCGGAGAAAGCGTGGCAAAAACAATATAATCAATATCTTTTGCCGTCAAACCAGCTTTTTCCAACGCTTTTTCAGAAGCCCTGAAACCAAGATATGCGGTTGTTTCCTGAGCATCATTTCGGTTTATTCTGTGTCTTCTTTCTTTTATTCCGGTACGCTCGGTAATCCACTCATCATTGGTGGTCATTAGTTTTGCTAAATCATCATTGGTGACCACATGATCCGGAACATGAAATCCGATCCCTTTTATTGTACTTTTAATCATATAGTTTTCTAATTTTGGTAAAGATAAAATTTATTTCATACATCATATTTCAAATTAATAGTATTTTTACTTTATGCCTATTGACACAATATACAGAGATTCGGGATGCGAATGGATAGACGTGGAAGCGCCTACACAAGAAGACATGAAGTACCTTCATGAACGCTACGAAATCAACAATCTTCTTCTGGAAGATACTTTAGACCCCAATCACTTACCCAAATACGAAGCCGACGGAAATGTCAAATTTTTTCTTTTGCGTGAAAGTACCGAGTTGGAGAGGAAAAACCTTAACACCATAAGTGATATCAGTACAAAAATCGGGATATTCCTTGTAGAAAATACCATTATCACTGTACACAGGCTGAAAACCAAAAGTATTACAGACACCAAGAAACAGCTTTCGGCAAGCCAGGAAAACTGTTCTCCCGATAAAGTTGCGTTGATGATTGCTCTGGTCATTATGAAAAGTTTTGATGATGAATCGCTAAGCTTATTTGAAACGATGGACAATATTGAAAACGAAATTTTCCTTAAAAATACCAATCATACCAATCAAATCCGAAGGTTGTATAAGCTGAAAAGAAAATCAGGCCTAAATTCGAGGGTTTTAACGATTTCTACAGATGCGGTTGATAAATTTAAACTCCTCAATCTTCCTGATTCTGAATTTGTCGATCTAAAAGATAAACATAAAGACGTTGTTGCCGATTTTGATCACCTCAACATCCAGATTACCAACTTAATTTCGATGTTTCTGGCGCTTTCTGATCAGAAAGCCAATCAGGTAATGAAAGTTTTGGCCATCTATTCGGTTTACTTTTTACCCATTACTTTTATTGCCGGTTTATACGGAATGAACTTCGACAATATGCCCGAATTGCACACAAAACAAGGATATTTTTACACTTTAGGGACAATGGGAGTGATTGTAATCTGTACGTTTATTTATGCAAGGAGAAAGCAATGGTAAAATTTATCGTTAATTAATTTGAAAAAATCTGCGTTATCTGCTTGATCTGCGAAAGAAAAATAATGTTGGATAAACGCAAAGGCGCAAGGATTTTTTTTAAAACTTAAAACTATTAAGGCGCAAGGATTTTATCAAGATAAAATTGATTGAAAACATTTTATACTACTGAGAAGCCGAAGTATTTGCACCTTTGTGATTCTCAACAAATCACCAAAAAACTACACACCAAACCATGAAATCCGAAACCCTCCAAAAAATTCTTGATGAAGATATACTTTCTCAGGAATCCAAAGAAAAGCTGAAAGCACTGCACGAAAATATTTCTAAAAGAGAATTTTCTGATCTTCTGGATGCCGAAGGAAATCAATATATAGAATTTGTGCAGGAGGGAGGTGGTGTTTGGGGAAGTGCCTTGGTAGGATATCTCTACGGACTAGAAATATTCGGAATCCGTTTTCTGAAAGTGGCCGGAACCAGCGCAGGAGCAATTAATACCATGTTGATTGCAGCCTGCAAAACGAAAGAAGAAGCCAAAAGCGAAGTCATTAAAGAAATACTCTTCAACTGGAATTTTGCTGATTTTATGGATGGAAAAAGCTATGTAAAAAGTACCATTCATGCGATGCTCAACAATAAAAATTTCTTTAAAATCAATGTAATTATTACGGTTATTCTGACGGTTGGATTAATCAGTTTACCGTTTATTCTTTCCTCTGAAACAACAAGAGAAGCCAAGCTTTATTTTCTGATTCCGCTTGTTCCTTTAATTATTTTAATTCTAATCTTAAAAAAACTATACCTGAATTTTCAGAAAAGCAACAGCGGGCTCAATCCGGGAAATGTGTTTGAAGAGACGATGAAAAATGTACTCAACGATTTCGGAATAAAAACGGTCGCAGAACTCAATAAAAAATTCATTCAAAAGGAATATGAGCTCAATCTCAATTACCGCTACGGCAACGGAATAGAATTTTACACCAATGCACTAAACGGAATTGAAGAAATTAAAATGAATAATCTGGAACACATTGATGAAACACAATACAGAATCTATTTTGAAGGCATCGAAAACAACGATTATTATAAAAACAATCCGTTTTATCAGTTGAAATCTGAATATATGGTTATCACGACCGACATCAACGCCAAAATAAAGGTACAGCTTCCCATCATGGCGAATCTTTACTGGTCTGAAGAAGAACTGAAACACATCAGTCCGGCAGAATTTGTGCGTGCTTCGATGTCTGTTCCTTTCTTTTTTGAGCCTATGCAAAAGCTTATCAACAAAGACGATGATTCTGTACAATACGCCTGGAAATTCTGGATGAATACCTCAAAAGAAAATATTTATCCTGTCGGGATTTTTATCGATGGCGGAAGTATTTCAAATTTTCCGATCGATCTTTTTCATGTGACCGATATTTTCTATCCAAGACTTCCACTTTTTGGAGTACAGTTAACGAGTGATTCGGCAATCAATGAAGAGAAAGGGAAAACGAGCGAACAAATTCTTAAAACACCTCTCTCCTACGCCGGAAATATCATCGAAACTTTAAAAGGCTTTAATGACAAATCTTTCCTGACCAAATATTCATTTTACAATTTGTACAGCATAAAAACCGTAAACTGCGGAACGAGTAGCTGGCTTAATTTCTTTATGAAAAGAGAAGAAAAAGAACAGCTTTTCAATGCCGGATTTGTTGCCGCACTTGATTTCCTCAATCAATTCGACTGGACAGAATACAAACGCGAAAGAATGATGGTTGCGATGAAAGAGAAAAAGATTTTGAATGAGGAAGATACACCGACTGTGGGGTGATTTTAGGCTGGAGAGTTGGAGCGTTTTAGGGAGGAAGTGAATTTGTTATGCACAAAAAACTTTGTCATTCTGAATGAAGTGAGGCGAAATGAAGAATCTCTACGATAAATCAAAGAAGTATCTCAAAAATAGATTTGCAATAATTTACATAAACCCCGCTCCCTGCTAGCGCAAGCGTCTCGCTTGTGCTCTACATTACATAAAACAGTACATGCTAAAATGTATACTGTTGTAAAAAATAAAATCATTCAGTTATTAAGCGCATCATTTTGGTTAAGAACTATACATTTTCGGTGAAGTACCCAAACGATTCGGTTGTTTAGAAATATGATTCGACTCTGAACCATAACCTTTTGGTTTAAGACGTAAACGATTCGGTGCAGAACCCAAAACGATCCGGTTCGGAACCACAAATTTTCGGTTAAAGACCTGGTCGATTAAGTCGACAACCAAAACGATGGTAAAAACAACCGCAAACAACCATTACGGAACCGAAACTAAGGTGTACTTTAGATTAACGTTAATATTAATAACCGTATAAATTCTGTACAACACTTCAAAAAATCTATAAACAATCATTCCATTCAAAAAAAATCCTCAAACGATTTGTTTGAGGATCATTAATTTTAATTAGACCTATACACTTTCAGATTCTGGTGTCTCGGTATCGGGCTTTTTGGGAGCGCTGCTTCTTCCGAAAAACTGTTTCAAATCGGCTTGTTTCGTTTGAAAGCCTGATGCAGAACTTCCCGCTTTATAGCTTGTAAATGCGTAATCTTCGAGTGCCGCATGATAATTGTCGTAATCGTGAAGCGTCTTGGCATCTACCAGTTTTGTAACCAGACTATTGAATCTGGAAATCATTCCTTCGAGATTTCTCCGAGAGTTGTAATCATCTTCAAATTCCTGCCAATCCAGATCAGGAGCGCTGAGGTTGGGTTGGTTTTTATTGTAATCGTACACTTTGTTGACCAAAAGCTTGTTTTGCTCATTAATGCTTCCGTAGCGTTTGCGGTCTTGTGGAGAGAGATTGATATTAAAATCTTCAAGAGCTATCTCAAGAGTTGTAATTGCATCAAGAATAGATGCCAGTTTTGCATTGTCTAAATGCGTGTTGTTTAAATTTGTAATTCCCATCATTTATGATTTTAAATGTTAGTATAAAAATCGCTTTGTGTTTATTTAGGTTTGAACTAAATTAATGATTTTTTTGACATGAAAATGAGTGAGTTGTGAAATTATCAATTATTATATATATAACCCGTTGTGCATTTTGAATCATTATCTTTCGAAAATAAGTGAAACGGCTTTGTTGCCGCACTCGATTTCCTTAATCAACTCGACTGGACAGAATACAAACCCGAAAGAATGATGGTTGCGATGAAAGAGAAAAAGATTTTGAATGAGGAAGATACACCGACGGTTTGGTGATTTTGGAAGATAGCATGTTAATTTAATTTTTTTGATATGGAAAATAATCAACAACAACTTTATTTAAGTGCAATAGGTTTTTACGAAGTAGGACTGGAAATTGCCTTAAAAATTAAAAGTTTAAGAAACGATAATGTTCTTATGATGATATCACCAGCTGCTGTAAATCTCTCATTTTCAGCCGAGCTTTTCTTAAAACTTCTACATTACTATAACACACCTACTAAGATAAAGAAAACACATCTTCTTTTGGACTTATTTACAACACTTCCTCTAAAGATTTCTAAAATAATTAGAGAAAAGTATGAAGAATTCAAATTGATTAAATCTGAAAATTTAGTTCCTGTAAGACTTTCTAATAATACTGACTTCAACAATCCGAATGACCAAATAATTAAGTATAATATTTTAAATCTAACTGTAGAAGAATTACTTGAAATTCATAATAAGTCATTTCCTGAGTGGAGATATTCTTATGCAACAGAAGACTATTATTATGTTACTGATTTTAATTTTAAATTGATGAACGACTTTATTTTAGCATTAAAATATGTTATAGACAACCAAATAGGAACTGATAACAAATCTTAATTTCTCTAAAACAGAGGTCAATTTAAAATTCGCAATAATATTAGAATAAAGCTAAAATTATATTTTTCAAATTCAGTTTTTGTCATTCTGAAAGAATCTAAACTAAATAATTCTCGCTTAGATTCTTTCAGAATGACAAACTAAGTGTTGATTACATCTCTAAAAACATAAAGTTATTTATTAACAATAAAGATTTTAATTTTCCCTATTTTCGCTCCTATTATTCTACAGTAGATGAAAAAAAAACACCTTTTTATTATTGGAATTGTAATGATTCTTATATTCCTATCAATTCCGGTTATTCATGTTCTTAAAACAAAATGGAATGAGCAGGATATTAAAGCCGAAACTCCGAAAGGTTTTACCAATGATGCAAGTCAGTTGAATCTTACCGAAATTGATACTTTAATCATCGTTCCCAACAATAAAACCGAAATTGTCAATCAATTAAAGCAGGTTGTACAATACGCCAAAGAAAAAGATCTTAAAATTTCGATTGCTGGAGCTCAACACAGCATGGGTGGACATTCCATTTATCCTAACGGAATTTTGCTGAATATGCTTCCGTACAAACAGATGGAACTCGATCAGAAAAATAATATTTTGACGATTGGTTCGGGAGCTTTGTGGGAAGATGCCATTAATTATTTAGACAAATACGGAAAATCTGTTGCGGTGATGCAGGCTTTCAGCTCGTTTTCCATTGGTGGTTCGGTGAGTGTGAACGGACATGGCTGGCAAAAAAATCTCCCGCCCGTTTCGTCAAGCGTGATTTCTTTTACTTTAATGAATGACAAAGGTGAAATCATTAACTGCAGCAGAGAAGAAAATCCTGAATTATTTAAGTTGGTGATTGGAGGATATGGACTTTTCGGGATTATTCTGGATGTAAAACTGAAAGTCGTTGATAATCTTGCGCTGAAATATAAATCGGTAGCAATGAATTCTGATGACTACGTTTCTTACTATAAAAAATACATCACAGACAATCCAAATGTAAATCTTGTTTTTGGAAGATTAAGAGTTTCAGACAAAAAGTTTTTAGACGAAGCGACCATCATTTATTTTGAAAAAGCTGATGTAAAACCGCTTTCTCTTGCTGCTCAGAAAACAAAAAATAAAGAAATCAGACGTGTAGTTTTCAGAAGTACCGTCAACAGCGAATACGGAAAAAGACTTCGCTGGGATTTGGAAACCGGAATGAATACCGTTTTAAACAACACGGTTTTTACCCGCAACGAATTATTAAACGGTCATGTTTCGCTGATTGAAAATAAAGATCCCAATTCTACCGATCTCCTGCATGAATATTTTATTCCTGAAAGAAATTTTAATCAGTTTATAAAGGATATAAAACCAATTTTAAAGGATTCTGAAATAGATTTATTAAATATTACTATTCGAGCCGTAGACAAAGATGAAGACAGCCACATGAATTATGCAAGAGAACATGTTTTCGGTTTTGTTTTGCTGTTTAACCAAAAGAAAACGGCAAAACAGGAAAACGAAATGAAAATAGTAACCAACAAATTAGTTGATATGACCATCAAAAATGAAGGCACTTTTTACCTTCCCTACCGTCTTCATATCGACAAAACGAAAATGAGAAAAATCTATCCTCAATCTGATTCTTTCTTTGAGCTTAAAAGAAAATATGATCCGGAGGAAATTTTTGAGAATAAGTTTTACTTGCATTATAAATAATAATAAAATATAATTGAGATTCTGCCTTCGTCAGAATGACAAATTGGGTTTATATTTACTACCAGAAATTACTTTATACAACCTATGATTACCAAAATAGACCTAAGAGAATCTTTACAAATTGCCAATTCAGAGACAACCACTGAAACAGAAGTATTTCAAAATGAAACGCTACGTCCCATTTTGAAACTTCAGAATGATCTGTATCTGTCAATGTTTACAAACTATGCTCTGCGTCAAAAAGCAGATTTCGGATCTCTGTCGGTTTCGAAAAAACAAATATTTATCGAACAGAGCGTACAAAAAGATGCTGTGCTGAAAAACACTTTTATCGGAATGACCATCGGAATGTTTACTTTAGAGGAGATGGAAGTCTATCAATCTGACAGCAAAGTTTTTAATAAAAGAATCATTACGATGTTGATAGAACGATTGAAAAGCCAAACTGAAAAAAAATAAATAAAAAATGACATACATCTGCGAATGCTGTGGCGAAGAAAAAGAAGATTGGCCTGCAATAGCTTATAATTCTCCATCCCAATATATGGATCTTTCTGATGAGGAGGAAAAAAATTCTGATTTGGGAAGTGATCTTTGTATCATCAGATATAATGACGAAACCTGTTATTTTATAAGAGCCGTTCTTGCTCAGAATGTAATTGACAGTTGTCAAAATCTTGAATACGGAGTTTGGGTTTCTTTAAGTGAAAAGAGTTTTAGTGAATATGTTGATAATTATAATAACCAAGACTTTACAGCCGTATATTTTGGATGGTTAGCCAATCACCTTCCTGACTATGACTATGATTCAATTCCAACAAATGTGGAAGTCGACAATTCTTTGGGAAGACCATTTATCCTTCCGCATAGTTCCCATGATGATCGTTTCGTGAAAGATTGCTATGACGGAATTTCTAAAGAAGAAGCCCAAAAAAGAATTAACAAAGTTTTGAATAGATCATAAAATGAAAACAAAACAACTTTACAAATATTTGCTGATTATCGGTGGTTCAATGATTCCGTTGTCAATAATCATGCTTGTTTTTGGTATCTCAATGTTTACAGCACGGGGAGATTTTTCCAGCTTTGTCATTCAACTTTCACAATTCTGTTTTATTTTCTGGAAGCTAATTTTAGCATTGGGAATTATACTGTTGATTATTGGTTCTGTCATAAAGAAAAGAAATGTTTAATTTCGAAATTCAAAATAAAATCTACCCTTTCCTCCACATCGGATTATGCTTTAAGATCGCCTCATTCACAATGCAATCTTCTGCGTGCGCACCTTTTAGAAAACCAATGCTCATTAAAAACTCATTCACGATTTCACCGCCTGTAAATTTGAAAGTTTTTTTGAACAGTTTCATCCATTCCTGTAAAGTTTTGGGGTGATGATGCTCCAGCCATTTTTCAAAAGAACCGAATTCTATTTGCAGTTCTATAATAGTTTTTGCATTTTCAATGGCAGCGTTTACTTTCAATTTGTTTCTGATAATTCCGGGATCGCTTAATAATCTTTCACGCTCTTTTTCACTGTAAGCAGCAACTTTTTCGATATTAAAATCATCATACGCTTTTCTGAAACCTTCTTCTTTCTTTAAAATCGTTTCCCAGCTCAATCCTGCCTGATTGATTTCCATAATTAACCTTCCAAACAATTCATTATCATCATGAATCGGAAATCCGTAATGATTGTCGTGATATTTTTTGTGCAGCTCTTTTCTGCTTTCGGGCTGCATTCTTTCGACTGCTGAACAATAACTCATTAGAATAGGTTTTCTGTTTTGGTTAAAAATTTATTTAATGCTTCTTTAATGTCAATTCCGGTGCGATCTGCCAAAACAATAAGCCACCAGATATTTTCACCTAATTTATGCTCAAGTTCGGCTTCAGAATTCTGTTTTGACCAAGTTTTTTCGTGCGACATCACATTTCTGCCCACCAATCCGGCATCAGTAAGATACGCCAAAGCATCTTGCTCCAGTGTCCACTCGCTTCCATTTTGCTGAATTTCCAACTCGTGATATTTTTTTCTGATATCTAAAGAGCGTTCTATGATTTTGTCTAAATTATTTTGATCCATCATTTTATTTTAGAAAAGTAAAGGTAATACAAACTGCTGACAAGTGTCTGTCAGCAGCGTTGTTTGTTGATCATTATTTTTAAAATTGATCGAGAAAATCAAGATACAGTGGAACGCTTTTTTCAATCCATTCCGGAGAAATATTATGCTCCAAACCATAATAAACAAATGGTTCTTTATAATCTGCTTTCACATATTCAAAACTGAGTTCAAAAGGTCGCGTTAATTCTTTCATCGTGTATTTATATTTTCCTTCTGCACTGTAATCGTCAAGATCTACTCCTACAGATATTGCCAAAGCAATCTTTTTACCACCTACTTTGAATCCGCTTTTACTTCCGTAAGCCCAACCGTGCAAAAGAACTTCATCCAGCCATTTTTTTAATAAAGGCGGACTGCTAAACCAATAAAATGGAAACTGTAAAATAATTTTATCGTACGCTTCAATCAATTCCTGTTCTTTTTTAACATCAATATTTTCATCAGGATAACTTTCATATAACTCATGAACGGTATATTTTTCGGGAAACTTCTTCAATTCTTCCACCCATCTTTTGTTGATTAATGAATCTTCCATTTTTGGGTGAGTAACGATTACTAATATTTTCATATTTTTAAATTACTTTTTTTAACATATGACTTTTTTTGAACCTCAAAGAGTCAAAAGATTTTAGTCTGATTTAAGTTTTTCAAAAGCTAACAAAACAACTAATAAGTAAGGTTTTTACATTTTGTAAACTTTGAATTTCTCTTTTTTTCAATCATTCTTTTGCTGCTTTTGCGGTAAAAAGACGCTTAGTTTCTTATAAGGTTTAAATTTCTTTTACAAAAATAATAGGTGTAACTTACATTTGGTATATTAGCAACCAATTGTATGGTACTATAAAAAATGTAAGTAATGACTAAAATAAAGGAAACTTCAACCAACTTTGCGAATAGAAAAGCGCTCACCGATGAATGTCCGGAATTGTATGCTTCAAAATTAATTGGCGGACAATGGTCACTTGCCATCTGCAGTTATCTGATCAACGGAAAACTGAGATTCGGAGAACTCAGAAAAAGTCTCGGAAATATTACAGAACGCATGCTTACGCTTCAACTACGAAGACTGGAAGAGGATAAAATTATTACAAGAACCGTTTTTGCAGAAGTTCCGCCAAGAGTGGAATATGAATTAACAGAAATCGGATACAAGCTAAAACCCGTTATCCAAGAGTTGGAAAAATGGGGAATTATGCACAAAGAAAGCATTTAAATTGTTAGTTTGAATCTTCAGCTATCTAAACACCGCTTCTTTAGTCTTTAACCTGAAAATTTCCTTTGCATTAAAAATAATGACCGCTAAAAATATAATAGCGTAAGATAAAATCTGTAAACCTCCAAGTGCTTCGTGATACACTGCTCCTGCCAAAATAAAGGCAATAATCGGATTGATATTAAGAATCATTCCCACTTTTGAGGAGGCAATTCCTGATAAAGCATACAAATTCAGCAACAAAGGGACAATCGTGTACATTACCGCAATAATTTCAATATAAAAATAGAACGTAAAATCTGTAGGAATAGCCCCTGAATATTTCGGAAAGAATGGCAAAAGAATAAGTGCTGATAAAATAATGTGAAAATTGAGAATCAGAAACTTATCAAACTTCTTATTGGTACTTTGCACAATGAGGTAACACGCATAAGTAGAGCCAATCAAACTGCTGTACAACATATCAAGAAGATTAGAATACGACAGCAAAACACATCCTACCCCACTTAAAAATACCGAAAGCCATTGTAGTTTTGTCAGTTTTTCACGAAGAATAAAAAAAGCAAGAATCGTTGTAATAATCGGACATACAAGGTAAGCAACTGACGTCGCTCTCACGCTGATATGATTCATCACATAAATAAACGAAAACCAATTTCCCGTGAGCAAAATACTGCTTAAAACATTTAAGCCTATTATTCTGTATTTACTTTTCTGAGAAATACTCTTAAAATATTTTAAATTTTCTTTAAGCTTTGCTCTCCTGAAAAGAATCGTTACCATCGACATAATCAATGCACAGCTGAAAACTCTGTAAAAAAGTATATCTAAAGAAGCATACGAATGCAGCGGTTTTAAAACCAGACTGAATGTTCCCCAGGTTGCGAAAGCAAAGATGGCGGCTAAATAATATTTGAGATTCTTCAATTGAAGTAAAGGTATTTTTATTGCTTTAAAGAGAGACAAAGATAAGAATAAGGAAGCTGCGATTAATGTTTCAATATGATGTTTAAAAATATTTTTCTACTATTAAATTCATGTATAATGGAAATATTTGCAGCCCTTTTAATTTTGAAAACCGTAGTTTTGTAAAGATGTCAAATATAAAACTTCACATGAAATTCTACAGAGCAATAGCAATGTTGCTTGTTGTAGCGTTTTCATTATCTCCCTGTTCATTAAAGAGAAATGTATTAGAAGTTTTTGACATTCAGCATATTGGTACTCTCAACAAAGTAAAAACCACAGCACCCTCATTTTCCGGTTGCGAGAGTTTTAATTCTTCTTCAAAAATTTCCGTTTCAAAAGCAGATTTTAAATTTAAAGGAATTGTACTTTCAGATTTTTTACAATCGGTCAATTTTAATTTTGAGAAGCCTGTTTTTTCTCAAAAATCGTATTCCGGAAACACTTCCGGGAACAGTCCTCCAAAGTATATTTTATTTAAAAGATTGAAGCTGGATATGGTTTAAAATGAGTTCTAAATCATTTTTAACAATCAACTTTTAAAATAAAACTTCAATGACAAAAAATATGACCAATCAGCCCACTGATATGGCTGGTTTATATACATTATCAATCCGCCTTGTAATTGGCTGGACCTACTTTTCAGCTTTCTGGCGGAGACTTATTCTCGAAAACAAACTCATCCCCGATGAAGCCGGATATATCGGCGAAAAATTCAATCATTTCTTACCCAATGCTTTAGGAATAAAACCCATTATTGAATATCTGGTTACTCATCCTGATGCGCTTCAAACCTCAATGATCAGCTTTACCATCATTGAAGCGATCGTTGGATTATTTATTATTTTGGGACTCTTCACAAGACTGATGGCTGCAGGAGTTTTTGCTTTGGCAATGGGAATTTTGCTAGGTTCCGGATGGATAGGAACGACCTGTTTAGATGAATGGCAAATAGGCGCTCTCGGAATTGCCTGCGGCTTTACGCTTTTTCTTACAGGTAGCGGAACTTATTCTTTAGACCAATATTTTAAAAATAAAAAATACAGTTTCACTCAGAAAAAATGGTTTCAATGGCTAGGTTCGGGTGCAATTCCTATTACAAATCCTAAACGCTTTGTACTTGTAGGTTCGTTGCTTATTTTTGGATTGACTTTATACACCAATCAATACTTTCATGGTGGTGTTTTTGGAACTTTGCATAATAAATCGGTGAAGCCCAAAGTTGAAATTTCAAATATAAAAATGAATCAGTCGCAGGTAAAATTTGAGGTTTACAGAACAGAAGGTGTAGACGTTTATGGTTCTTTTCTTATCGGAATCGATTTATTAAATGAAAAAGGAGAAGTGATTCAATCAATGAATGGAGCTGAACTTTCAAAATTCTCTAAAGAAAAAATTCATAATCATTATGTAGCGAAAGTAAAGCCCGGAAAACACAGTTTAATTATTCCGTTAGGTTCAAAAGCTGATTTAACGATCGATTTGAAAGATAATTCTTCTTCAATCGAAAAAATTTCAGTCATTAAATTAACTGATATCAGTGGCGCAGAATGGATTGCGAAAATCAAATAAATTTAGCTTAAAATTTTATGATATTTATCCGTTTTCTGAATATGATAAAATATTAATATCCGGAAAACGGTTTTATTTTGTAAATTTATATTACTAATCATTCAAAATCTTATTATGAAAAACTCAATTCTTCTCCTTTTTGTACTCACATTTTTAAGCTTCGAAAATTTTGCAAAAGCCCAGAAAATCTCTGATGGTGAAACTGCAGACGTCAACGGAATGAAAGTGAGCTACAATATCACCAACAAAGAAAGTATACAGGTCGGTGGAAAAACTTTTGACCGCTACAAGGTATCGGCTTCAGTAAAAAACACGTCTGATAAATCTTACAATATCAGACTTACCTCTTACCCACAAATTGTAATGGATACCGGGATTGTAGAACTCGATTGCGTGAACGCTACAGGAGCAAAACTGACTTCTAAAAAGATTCAGCTGAAAATGAAAACTCAGTTGATAAATGCATCTTACACCGCTTATGACAAATCGGGAAAAATGGTTACTAACATCTTGCCTGTTATCGGAAGTTATTATTTTGATTCTGGTGATACTATTACTGATAATGCTATCTTTATTGTTCCTCAAGGAGAAAAACCGGAGGTGAATGTAAGAAGTTTGAGATAATTTGATCAAAATATTCAAATATATACCAATAAAAAACACCTCTGCAGTACAGAGGTGTTTTTCGTATAATAAAATTGATATTAATTATAATTCTAGGAAACTGTGTGCTACTGCAACTTCTTTGGTTCCGCTTCCTTGTATAGTGTCTGTTTCTGCAACCTCACCATCTATATAGATTGATATAATCAGTTTAGAATCAGCATTTAAAAGGTTGGCATTGGCAGCTAAATTTAATTGTGACTGGCTAGAGTTTACAAAAAACTCACCGCTTGTCCAAACCAAACCAGGAGAATCATACAAGGTTTCCTGTTTTGTTCCTACCTGCGTAATAATCGTTTTGAAAGTACTAACAGGAGGAGTGGGAGATGTACCACCATTAATAATTTTTGCTTCAAACTGTACCAAGTGATCCTGAAACTGGTCTTCGTCATCATCATCTTTACAAGAATTAAAAACAGAAGCTGCTGAAAATAATATCACTGCTAAAAATGAAAGTCTAAGTAAATTTTTTGATTTGTAAAATTGCTTCATTTCTCCAAATAGATTTTTTAATGGTTCAAATATAGGTTTTTTATCAATATAAAAATAATTATTATGAAAATTTTCCAACATATATTTCCAAATAATATCAAATCAACAAAAGACTCCGTATACCTTGTTAGGATAGAGATTCTTTACCATATTTGATACTTTACAAGCTTTTCGGTTTAAAATATTAATTTAAAATCTCAATATTATTATCTTTGCAAGATGAATTTAGATTACATCGTAAGAGAACCCGAAAACATTAGTTCGATTACCCCCATTCTTTTCATGCTTCACGGTTATGGCAGCAATGAGCAGGATCTTTTCAGCTTCAGAGAAAGTCTTCCTGCAGACTGGATTATTGTGAGCTTCAGAGCTCCGAAACCCACTCAGTTTGAAGGATATTCTTGGTTTGATATCGATTTCAACAATCCTGAACAATTTATTGATCTCGATCAGGCAAAAGAAGTTCTCGAAAGTGTTTTAGAAAACATCATGGCAATTACCAACAAATATGGTCTTACCAGAAATAAAACCCATCTCTGCGGCTTTAGCCAAGGTGGAATTTTGTGTTACAGTTTAGCTTTAAAATATCCCGATCTTTTCAACTATGTAGCCTGTCTGAGTACCTATCCGGAAGAAAAATTACTTACTGATATTGTGAAAGATAAAAAGAAACTAGAAAATCTTCGTTTCTTTGTTTCTCATGGTACAGATGATGCCATTATCCCTATGGAATGGGGAAGAAAAGCTGCAGATCTTCTGTATGATCTTAGCTGTTACTTTACATTCAGAGAATATATGAGCGGCCATGGTGTAAATCAAAAAAACTATATCGATTTGATGGAATTTTTCTCAAAATAACAATTAACGATTCTCAAAATACCAAACATTCTTCCTAAAGAATGTTTTTTTTGTACCATATCATATATTTCACTAATTTCAATGAATGAAATTCAGGTTTTTAATATCAATCGTACTATTGGGCATTTTGATGAATGCACAGAATAGGTTTGAAATTAAAAACGGAAGTAAAGTCGTTATTCCTTTTAAATTAATCAATAACTTAATCTTCATTCCGATCAATATCAATGGAGCCGAGCTCACGTTTATGCTTGATAGCGGTGTAACAGAAAACACAATTTTCAGTCTCGAAGACAAAGAAATAAAGCTAAGCCAGATGGAAAAAATGAAGTTTTCCGGGCTGGGCGGCAACAGAAGTATTGAAGGTTTTAAATCTGATCTCAATACCGGTAAAATCGGTAAAAACTTCGTTAATGATTCTCTGATGCTCTACATTATCCAAGATGAGGAATTCAATATTTCCTCACACATCGGAATTCCTGTGAACGGATTTATGGGATATCATTTTTTTAAAGACTACCCGATCATTATAGATTACAGTTCAAAAAAAATTACCGTTTTCAAAGACCGCAAACTATTTGAAAAGAAAATTAAAAAATTTGAAGAATTTACCATTTCAATTGAAAAAAACAAACCTTATATTTTTGCTGATGTAGAAATGACCAGCGAAAAAAAACCGTCGAAAATGCTTATCGATATTGGGAATAGTGATGCAATCTGGCTATTTCCTACTTTAATAAAAGATTTTGTGTACAACAGACCCAATATTGAAGATTTTTTAGGGAGAGGGTTTAATGGTGATATTTATGGGAAAAGAAGCAGAATTCATCAGCTTCATCTTGGAAATTTTAAGTTTGAAAAACCGCTGACTGCAATGCCCGATGAGTTTTCTATTCAGCATCTTAATTTAGCCAAAGACAGAAAAGGCTCCATCGGTGGAGAGATTATGAGTAGATTCACTGTTGCTTTTGATTATAAAAACGAAAAGATCTATCTTCGGAAAAATAATCGATATCAAGACCCTTTTCATTTTAATATGAGCGGGCTCGATTTTAAACAAGACGGGCTGCAATGGGAAAAAGATTATTTAACTTTCAGAACGCTAAATGAAAAATCTACATCAGGTGATATTCAAACATATAATAGTAATCTTCAGTATAAATTTATTTTAAAACCATTGTTTTCAATAGCCGGCGTACGAAAAGATTCTCCTGCAGGTAAAGCCGGTTTGAAAAAAGATGACCAATTGATCATTATCAACGGTAAAAAAACTTCAGAGATGACGCTAAATAAAATTATGGAAATGATGAAATCTGATGAAGGAAAAACTATTTATATCACTGTGAACAGAAAAGGCCTGGAACTGAAATTTTCTTTTACCTTAGAAGATCCAATTCCCTATCAAGAATAATATGGAAACAAAAGAAACAACTTTAGATAAAATAAGAACCCGCCCGAGATTTAAAATGTATACGCATCTCAGTAAGGAAACGTATGCCGAAAATCTGAAAAAATATTTGGCTGAGCATCAGGACGAGTTTACAGGGAATGTAAACACCGAGGTTGCAACCATTTCTGTTTTAACCAAAGATGATAATTACTGGAAGCCTTGTTTAGCCCTCCGAACCGAGCTTGATGAAGAAGTTACGGTTATAAGAGGCGTTTTTGGTCCCAGTTCTGCAGTATGGACATTTTTTATGTTTCTTTATTTCCTGTTTTCAATTTCGTGGATGACTTTTTTCACGATGTATTATGTAGAAAACCAAATCAACAGCCACGAATATCCGTGGGCGCTGCATGCTTCATTTGTAATGCTTTTCTTTATTGCCGTTACTTATGCAGCAGCAAGATTCGGACAAAGTAAGGCTAAAGCTGAAATGAAAAAACTCCGCAAATTTGCGGAGGAGTCTACTTTAAAATTCGAAAAATTAGTTTAGTTTTCTGAAAATTCTGTTTCCTGAACAGGCGCTGGTGTAGCTTTAGCCAATTTTATAGAATCGGCTACTTTTTCACGATTAGTCTGTTCGAAAATCATTTTTTCAACGTTTGGCTGAATCAGTTTTGTCATTTCTTCAACAGAAATATTGTTGGCATTGGGATCGTTCAGAAGATTTCTCCAAGGCTTTCTTTTTCCCCATCCGTAATCTCCGAAAACCATTACCGGTGTTCCTTTCGCCTTTGTGGTCGCTCCACCCGGATTTAAAATCCATGTATCGGCATAGTTATATAACCAAATGGCATCTTTCATCAATAATCTCAGACAAGAATGTGATGCCGGATAACCCGGAAGATCATACTGATGCCATCCTATTCCGTGTGTATTATGAATATTAAAATTATAAGGAAGTTTCCATTCACTTTTTACAGTTGAAATGGCAAGTTTCTTTTTCCAATTGGCAAACATCAGGCCTCTGTCGGTCTGAGCCGATTTTTTACCCATACTTGTTGGGCCCCATTTTACCAAAGCACCATTTGAATACACTCCATACGCCTGAATAGGATATGAAAAGATGACAAACTTTTTCACATCGCTCAACACATCAAGCTGCATCGGGAAAGGTGAATATGCCATTAAAGTGGTATCTATTTTTGCAGGAACCACCAGTGTATCAGAATTCCATTTGCTTTTAGAATCTAATCGGTTTAATGCTAAAATTGCATAACGCTCTCTTTCGGTATATTTTTTACTGAAAACTGCATACAGAGAATCCCTCAGCTTTTTATCTTTTGGGATCGCAAATGCATTGTAAAATCCGTTCTCCTGCATCATTGGCGGAGCAGATTCTTCTACAGGTTTTGTTTTTATAGAATCGGGATCGGCTGTACTTTTTGCAATATCCTCTGCAGTTGAGGTCTGTTGCTGATTTTGATCTACCGCCTCTTCTTTTTTACAGGAAGCAAGGCTTAATGCGAATAATAAGGTGTAAAATATTGATTTTTTCAAAGTTAGTTTTTTCATAAATATAATAGTTCATTCAGTCTGGTATAGCCTTACAAATATCAGACCTAAATTTTAAAAACCCAGGACTTTTAATTCTACAAGTCTTGAATAAATTTACAGAAAAAATTATTCCGATAATAATTTTCTGCAATCAATAATTGATTTAGAATAAATGAAGTTAGCAAAATGTAATTTTCATCCCTTCTTTTCTTGATTGCTTGACTATTTCCTGATCACTTTTAAAAACTATATAGGTTTTACGAAGCACTTTTTGTAAAATATGATAGATATTCCATTGTATTTAATGTTTTTCTGATTTTCTAAGCTTATTAAAAAAAGCCAGCAGCAATTAATTGCTACTGGCTGATCATTAAGTTATGATATTAATTAATAATTAAATATTTATCTTTTTATAAACTTAAATGTTTTTACATCATCTTTGGTAAATACCTGAATCAAGTAAATACCCTGAACTAATGAATGAACATTAATGCTTCTTTCATTTTTCGATAATGTTTTCTCGGTAACTTTTCTACCATCTGCAGAGTAAATAGCTAATTTTGTAATTTTCTCCTCTCCACTTATGTTAAGGATGTCCATTACCGGATTAGGATAGATTTGCATCTCTGATTTTGGTTTTGTAGCGTTACCTACACTTAAACTCGCATTGTAAGCAAGAACTGCCAATGAAACTGTCGATTCACAAGCTCCCACCGTTTGAGTTGCATAATAAGTTGTATTATTTACAATCACTGTGGTTGTTGGTAAACTTCCTGTATGGTTAGCAGCATCTATAGCTGAAGCATACCACTTGATGTTCTGCCCGGTAACTACCAAAGCACTCAAAGTATCTCCTGCATTAAAGCTTTGCGTTGCTGCACCAGTCGGAGCTGCAACTGCACTCGACTGAGTCACTGTTGCTGTTACTGTTCCTGCACATCCGTTGGCATCAGTAATGGTTACCGTGTAAGTTCCAGCTGATAATCCTGTACGATCTTCTGTGGTGATTCCTCCGCCCCAGTTGAACGTGTAAGGTGCCGATCCACCTATTGGTGTTAAGTTAATAGCTCCTGTTGATCCGCCGTTACATGCAATATTCGTAACCACTGTTGTTCCTGAAATTGCAGTCG